>WPCG01016698.1_pt1 | contig 202605 bp, 188 predicted proteins | sample 5403311 | NCBI WGS metagenome assembly WPCG01 (sample SAMN12869467, study PRJNA574797) | sludge metagenome | isolation source: wastewater treatment of Control | place: China:Beijing | collected 2019-05-17
ATCGTGAACAAACGTAATGACTTCCTCAAAGGTTGTAGGGTTTGAGAGTTGTGTTAATTTGATTTCATCGTGAACCTTCTCGCTTTGAGTCTTATCCATAATACTGTTTGAGAGTTGTGTTAATTTGATTTCATCGTGAACATTAACTGGTGCTGGTGGTACATTTGAGGAGTTTGAGAGTTGTGTTAATTTGATTTCATCGTGAACTAGACACCTTCGTATTCCTTAATATCTTTCGTTTGAGAGTTGTGTTAATTTGATTTCATCGTGAACTTTTTATTTTTTTGTTTGATACACCCTCATGTTTGAGAGTTGTGTTAATTTGATTTCATCGTGAACTATAATATATAAATGATTGTATAATAAGGGGTTTGAGAGTTGTGTTAATTTGATTTCATCGTGAACCTTTATGTTTGGAATCAAGTAATCAATGAAGTTTGAGAGTTGTGTTAATTTGATTTCATCGTGAACATTTTCTTTATCATATTAACTACCTCGTATGTTTGAGAGTTGTGTTAATTTGATTTCATCGTGAACAAAAATAAGACATGATCTACTTTGATATGGGTTTGAGAGTTGTGTTAATTTGATTTCATCGTGAACAAAAATAAGACATGATCTACTTTGATATGGGTTTGAGAGTTGTGTTAATTTGATTTCATCGTGAACCTAGTCAATTTTGAACTAGTGCTTTTGAGGGTTTGAGAGTTGTGTTAATTTGATTTCATCGTGAACATAATAGAAATAGATTGGACTTTATATGATGTTTGAGAGTTGTGTTAATTTGATTTCATCGTGAACTAATCTTTCTTCAATAAAACTCAACAACATGTTTGAGAGTTGTGTTAATTTGATTTCATCGTGAACAAGAAAAAATGGATATGCTTGAAATATGATGTTTGAGAGTTGTGTTAATTTGATTTCATCGTGAACAAATAAAATATCTTATTACCTACAATAGATGTTTGAGAGTTGTGTTAATTTGATTTCATCGTGAACATCATATTTTATGTGCTTTCTTTTAATGACGTTTGAGAGTTGTGTTAATTTGATTTCATCGTGAACTTACTCTTTGGAATTATAACTACAAAACCTGTTTGAGAGTTGTGTTAATTTGATTTCATCGTGAACAATAGTAACCAAGAGCGATTGCAGCTCCACGTTTGAGAGTTGTGTTAATTTGATTTCATCGTGAACCATAAATATGAGTCTATAACCAAAGAAACGGTTTGAGAGTTGTGTTAATTTGATTTCATCGTGAACTCATTGCTTCGGCGAATAATGGGGTTGGGGGGTTTGAGAGTTGTGTTAATTTGATTTCATCGTGAACTTTATTGTTGTTGATACCCCTTGTCTCTACGTTTGAGAGTTGTGTTAATTTGATTTCATCGTGAACTCCCGTTACACCAGATAATTCCAAGATACAGTTTGAGAGTTGTGTTAATTTGATTTCATCGTGAACATTCCAAAGAGTAAGATCACCAGGACTATCGTTTGAGAGTTGTGTTATTTTGATTTCATCGTGAACATACAAAACTGAAGATAATCGTGATATCAAGTTTGAGAGTTGTGTTAATTTGATTTCATCGTGAACTCACATGATTTCTTTGATGGCATTCGCACAGTTTGAGAGTTGTGTTAATTTGATTTCATCGTGAACTAATCAAATCAGGATACATCCAAATAATTAGTTTGAGAGTTGTGTTAATTTGATTTCATCGTGAACTTGGAAAAGTTGTGCAATGTCATACGCCCAGTTTGAGAGTTGTGTTAATTTGATTTCATCGTGAACCTCTTCTATTTCCTCGTAGCATTCATTTAGGTTTGAGAGTTGTGTTAATTTGATTTCATCGTGAACTATGTGTGTCTAGATGGATTCTGTTTGAGTGTTTGAGAGTTGTGTTAATTTGATTTCATCGTGAACACTGCATCTGGAGCAGTAGCATCGCTTACAGTTTGAGAGTTGTGTTAATTTGATTTCATCGTGAACGCTTGCCGTTTTCATAAATTGCTCTTTCCAGTTTGAGAGTTGTGTTAATTTGATTTCATCGTGAACTTCGCTCAAGTAGTTGTCGCGATACGATATGTTTGAGAGTTGTGTTAATTTGATTTCATCGTGAACACTGCATCTGGAGCAGTAGCATCGCTTACAGTTTGAGAGTTGTGTTAATTTGATTTCATCGTGAACCATTCAAGTCATGGAAGATGGCTACACTGGGTTTGAGAGTTGTGTTAATTTGATTTCATCGTGAACAATCCTCTTCTTTTGATGGTTTCGATTTGTGTTTGAGAGTTGTGTTAATTTGATTTCATCGTGAACATTCCCATTCTTTTAGCCACGAATAATGTTGTTTGAGAGTTGTGTTAATTTGATTTCATCGTGAACATAAGACTTTAAAACTTCATCATAATAATAGTTTGAGAGTTGTGTTAATTTGATTTCATCGTGAACTTCATAAAATTGAGAATGCCCAGGATCATGTTTGAGAGTTGAATTGGTTATCTGTCAAATATCAACAAAAAGACAGTCATAAGTACTTATAAGCTGTCTTTTTGTTTTATATTGAAATCAAATAGCTATCATTTAAAAAGAATGGCTTCCTTGTTTTGACTTACTTAGTTTAGTTGGTTTTTTTATTTTGTCTAACCAAATAAAAGATAATGATTAGAAGAATGAGGGTTACCACGCCTAATATAATTGAGGTGAAATTGTTCAAACCTCTATTTTCCTGATCGGTTACCAACATATAGATGTCGGTTACTACAGAATAAATGGTCAGTAGCGAGAAAAAGGACAAAATTAATTGAATAAGACGATTGGATTTTTGATTGATCTCCGTATCTTTACCAACCAGAGCATAATCTAGATGCCCAAGTGCGGTTTGATACATTGAAAATTTTTGTTGAATCATGAACTGATGATGGTGCTCAATATGGGTAATTTGATAATGCCTAAGCATCGGTCTAAGCATTTTGACTTTAAGCAGTTTGAGATTGTTGATATTGATGACCGAACGGATGGAACTGACATCCACATTCACGCCTTTTGTGATCAATTGAAGGTATCCGGAGTAACAAAACATGGCATTTGAATAGACTTGACTCTCAATCAGAGCTAAAAAATTCGGATAAAGCAGTTGATCCACCAAATCAGCGGTATAATCCGTTTTTTTCATCGACCAAAACCACTGAGAATCATTAATCGTGAACAGCCTAACGGGCAAATCTAAATAAATTTGATGGGAGGGGTTTTGTTCTTTTAACGCATCAAACAGCTCATCTTCTTCGATGAAGAGATAATGATTATTGAATAAATAGCTCCGCTTTCGTGTGTGCATATCGTGATCCAATAAAATGTCTGGAACACCAAAATGATAGGTGCTGGATAGAACAATCATCTGTTGATCCGCCAGCAGTTGAACCAATGTCTCAAAGAGGTCTAAATGGTGATTAATGGTCTCTTTAACGCGTAGATTGATGGCTTTTTCAGCTTCACTGAAAACAAAGGGCGTGTTACAAGCAAACACGATGGTGATGTTCAAATAGCCCAAATCGTTGACAAAGAGCCTTATGTCTTCAAACTGAACCCCATTGCTTGCTTCATCTAAGGTCTTTTGAAGCACATGAAGCGCATCTTTCGTAAAACGAACCGAAATAACGTCTTCTTTGTCTGAACGAATATCGAGTTTTCGATAGGACATATCAAAAAAAGGGTGATGAATCAAATCTACTTTTTCAAGCTGTTCTTTAGGTGCCAATGTATGATTGATCATCCAAACGCGGTTTTGTATAAATTTAATCATGAATGAGGTCCCCCTTAGTGGATGTTTATAGAAACATGTTTTGAAAAGAAAACGGATTATCTAGTCTTATTATACACGACAATTTTTCGATGTGCTGATGAAATTTGGCGAATAAGAGTTGACAAGATGCTTGTAGGATCATCCTCTTTATGGTATTCTATATATGAACATATGAGCAATTATTCATATAAGGAGGCCTTATGAAAACATGTTGCGATACCCTTCACGTGCATGAAGATAAAGTGATAAGGATTCAATCGACTATGCTCAAAGAAGGTAAACTTCAACGAGTTTCCCATTTATTTAAAACACTTTGTGATCCAACGCGCATCAACATCTTATACGCACTAAAAGATGAAGAACTATGTGTTTGTGATTTATCCGTGATAGTAGGCATGACCCAAAGTGCCATGTCTCACCAACTCAAATGCTTACGGGATGCGGATTTGGTCCGCTACCGTAAAGAAGGGAAAGTGGTATTTTATCGACTTGCCGATCACCATGTGCATCGTATTTTCAATCAAGCCTTAGACCATGTGAGTGAACAACATGAAGAAGACCTATAAAATCAAAGGACTTACGTGCGCCGGATGTGCACAAGACTTAGAAAAAACGTATCAAAAAATCCCCGGTATGAAGCGTGCATCCTTAGATGTTGCTGCCGGTATTTTAAGGGTTGAAGGAACTGAGGAGATCATCAGTATTCCTTCGTTGGAATCCATTTCAAAAACACTCAGTCATCCTATTCAGTTATCGGAAGAGGGGAAACAAGAAGTTAAGGAAAAGAAGGTAAACATCGAACTCGTCATCAACTTGATTGGGGTCAATGTTTTTGTGCTTGCGATTGTGGCATCCTATTTAACATGGCCTTCTACTTGGCTTTTCTTATTAAGTTATGCGATGATTGGTGGGAAAGTCATCTATAAAGCGCTACGAAATGGACTCAAAGGACACCTTTTTGATGAACATTTTTTGATGACTGTAGCCACCATTGGCGCTATAGGGCTTGGGGAAATGGTTGAAGCTGTTGCTGTCATGCTTTTTTATCGCGTCGGAGAATTCCTACAAGACGTATCGGTTCATCGCTCGCGTAAAAATATTAAGCAATTGATGGATATTAAACCTGAGATTGCTCACCTTATCAAAGACGAAACCATCATTGATGTTCATCCCATAACACTTCGCATCAACGATCATGTGTTGATTCGAGTGGGTGAACGTATTCCTGTAGATGGAACCATTCTACAAGGAGAAACTGCTTTAGATGTCAAAAGTTTAACCGGTGAATCCATGCCAAAAGACGTTTCAACAGGAGATCAAGTTTTATCAGGCTCCTTAAACCTTACTGGGCTTTTAAAACTGCGTGTTGATCAACATTTCGAAGATTCGATGGCTACAAAAATCATTCAGTTTGTCGAAGATAACCAACATAAAAAAGCCAAAACCGAGCTGTTTATTACGCGTTTTTCAAAAATCTATACCCCCTTTGTGGTCTTTATAGCGGTCTTTTTAGCGTTTGGACTTCCTTTGCTTTTTTCAATGACGCAAGGCGGCGTTTATAGCGATTATTTATCTCAGTCTATTCATCGTGCCTTAGTCTTACTGGTGATTAGTTGCCCATGCGCCTTGGTTTTATCCATCCCTCTTTCCTATTTTGCTGGGATTGGTGCATCTTCAAAAGAAGGGATGCTGTTTAAAGGAGGAGCAGACCTTGAGACACTTGAAAAAATTGACCATTTTGTCTTTGACAAAACCGGCACTTTGACCCGGGGTGTATTTGAAGTGACTCAGATTGAATCAGAGGATCCCGAGACACTTTTGGAAGTGGTTGCGCATATTGAATCCTTCTCCAATCATCCGATTGCTCAGTCCATCTTGAGGCATTATCAGAAAGAAATTGATGAAAAAAGGGTAACAGATTATCAGGAAATTCATGGAAAAGGAGTCAAAGCACGCTATAATGGGGTCTGGATTTACATCGGTAACCAAGCGATGATTGAAGCGCAGATTGGACCGATTCAACCGCTTAATGCGACAGGTACGGTTCTTTATGCTTCGACCAATGAAAAATATTTAGGTCATCTTCTTTTATCGGATTCCATAAAACAACAAACACGCGAAACCTTAGATTTTCTAAGAAGAAAAGGCAAATCCATCAGCATGATTACAGGAGACTCTAAACAGACAGCTACCCATATTGGAAATAGTTTAGGCATAAAAAACATCCATTACGGACAACTTCCGGATCAAAAAGCCAAACTTGTTGAAACCATTCGTCAAAACGAACGGGTTGCTTTTATCGGAGATGGCATGAACGATGCGCCTGTCTTGTTAGCTGCAGATTTAGGGATTGCCATGGGAGGACTTGGATCAGATGCAACCATCGAAGCATCCGACGCCGTTCTTATCCACGATCAATTATCGGGGCTAGTCGCAGGCTATCAAGTCTCTAAAAAAACGCGCCAAGTGATTATCGAAAACATCACATTCATTTTAGCGAGCAAAGGCATTATCTTATTCTTGGGAGCCTTAGGATACGCTTCTTTATGGCTGGCTATCTTTGCTGATGTCGGGGTTGCATTGATTGCGGTGATGAACACCATGAAGATATTAAAGCGAGCTCGTGCTCCGATTATTTGAATTTCAAAATAAAATAGTTAAAATATTCCAACATAAACATTAAGATTTTCTTAAATCTATGGGCAAGGGCTTTCATTCTCCGTATAATGAAAACAAAGCACAAAGGAGAGCATGCCCATGAAGCCATACGCCATCAAACAATACATCATGACCATCATCTTGTTGTTAATGGTTTTTGGCTTTTTTTCTATCCTCTACGTTCAATCCCAAAAAATCATTACCGAGAGGCAACACGATTATCTGGTTTTAGAAAACGAACTCATCGAAAAAGAAATCGCCACTTTCTTCAGTGAGAAAGCTGCGACTGTTGATCATATCGCCTCTTACATTAGAGTTATGGGGGAAGACCATTTGCTTGAAATCATGGTTGAATCATTTGATAAACATATAACCATGAGCAGTCTTTATTATGTAACCGTTAACAATAAGATGATTCATGCAACCGGATTTATTCCCCCAAGTCATCTCGATTTTCGGGAACGCATTTGGTATCAGCAAGCGATAGGAAGAGACACGGTGGTTCATTCACCCGCTTTTCTCAACTCCACCAATGATAAGATGATTGTCACATTATCAAAAGCAGTCTATCAAGACAATGAGCTGTTAGGTGTTGTGGCAGCTGACATCGATATTTATCTCATTCAATCCTTTTTAACGACTAAGCCAATCGGTAAGACGGGGTACGTGCTTCTTTTAGACCAAAACAATAATGTACTTTGTCACCTAAATGAAAACGAGTTATCGGTACTTCCATTCAAATCTTTATCGGATGAACCCATCCACATGATGGGAACAGGCATGTTGACATCATTTACGATTCAAAACCAAGAAGGTGCGGTTGCTTTTCAAACCATTTTGGAAGATCAATACCTTCTAATGACCTTTATGCCCCATGAGGAGTATTACAACACGTCCGCTTTTTTCACCAACATCTTTATCGGGTTATCCTTAATCATTTTGGTCATGGGTATCTACCATATCACTTTCAATCAAAAGCATGTCTTTAACCCATTCAAACAACTCATTAAAGATATCGAAAAAATCGATGTCGTTCATCATTTGGACTATCGACTTGATGTTCACAATCATGGGTTTGGACCGATTCGCGAAGGCTTAAACCGGGTGTTATCGACTCTTCAAGATGTTTTTTTAATTAATCAACAACATCAACGAAAAATTCTTTATGAAAATCAACGAAATAAACTTCTCATGAAATCAACAGCAGATATTATTTTTGAGATTGATAAGCAACTGAGATACGTGTCTGTTTTTGGAAAAGGATTGACCAAAATTAACATGAATCCTGATGATTTCAAGGGAAAAACCGTCATGGATATTTTTGGTGAAAAAGGAAATGAACGAGCTAAAGTGTATCAAGAAGCCTTAGTGGGGCACTCGAAAGTGTATCAATGGGACATTACTGTAAAAGGAGAAATCATCCATTTTGAGACGGCGATAGCACCCATCTATGATGAGTATGATGACATTGTGGGAGCGGTAGGTATATCACGTGATATCACGGAGACCAAAAAGAAACAAGATGAGATTGATTATATCAGCAGTCATGATTTTTTGACAGGTCTTTACAATCGCCGCAGATTCAATGAGTTCTTAAAATCCATGGATCGGGTTGAAAACTATCCACTTGGCATCATGAACCTTGACTTAAACGGGTTAAAAATCTTAAACGATGCTTATGGCCATGATCAAGGCGACATCGCACTCAGTCAAATAGGAAAACTGTTAGCCAAAACCATCAACTCTGGAAGCATTGTTGCACGCATCGGTGGCGATGAGTTTGCCGCCATTCTTCCGAATACATCGAGTGAGCACATGTATGAGATCAAAAACGACATTAAGAAACGTATCAATGAAATCCATATCAAGAATATTCAATTATCGATTGCCACAGGATATGAAATGAAAACCGATAGCAGTCAGGACATCGAAGACATATTAAAACTTTCTGAAAATCACATGTACCGGAACAAACTGGCAGAAGGCATGAGTGTTCGAAACCATTCGATTCGAGCGATTCACAAGACACTCACTGAAAAATACGATGAAGAACGCATTCACTCAGAGAAGGTCAGTGAGCTGTGCAAGCAAATGGGAGTAGCATTAGGCATTCGTGATGAGAACTTAAAAGAACTCGAAATGGCAGGCATGTATCACGATATCGGCAAGATCTCGATTCCCGATGAGATCTTAAATAAACCGGGTAAGCTGACCAAAGAAGAGTATGAGTTCATTAAAACACATACAGAATCGGGTTACCAAATTCTAAGAGCGGCGGATGAATACACCAATTTGGCTGAATACGCGCTCAGTCATCATGAGCGATGGGACGGAAAAGGATACCCGAAAGGATTAAAGGCTGAAGCCATCCCCCTTTATTCTCGGATTATTGCCATTGTGGATGCGTATGAAGCCATGACATCCGATCGAGTCTATCGGAAAAAACTGACTAAAGAGATAGCAATCGAAGAATTGATTCAAAATGCAGGCACACAATTTGATCCGCATTTGGTTCCCGTTTTCATCAAAATAATCGAAAAATTGTAAAAGTTTCAGGCAGGACCTGAAGCTTTTTTTAAGGTCAAATTCACCTTGTGAATGATATAATTGAACTGGGTGAATGACATGGACATTAAACTAATATCCGTTAAAGGCATCGGTCCGCAAACCCTAAAAGCGTTAAGACAACACCATATATGGTCGACCTACGACCTTGTTTTGCATCTTCCTAAAGGGTATATGGATTTTCAACTCACCCCATTCAAACACGCGAAAAACAAAGAATCCGTAACCGTAAGAGCAAAAGTGGTATCAACACCACGATTGATTCGGGGACAAAAGATTAGGGTCACTTTTCAAGCGGAAATCGAAGAATCCGTGCTTGAAGTGATTGCTTTTGGAAGAGGCTATTTAGTCAAAACATTGGAAAAACAAAGTGAGATTCTCATTAAAGGAATTTATCATTTGTATCGCCACCAAATCATCGCTTCCCAGATCACAAAGATTGAACATAAAGACCAACTCAAACCGCTTTATCAGATAGAAGGCATTCACGATCGCATGCTCAATCAAATCATTAAAGAAGTATTCACCCAAAACCAAGTCGCAATCTATGAAATCTTACCGGATGAACTCATTTTCTCCCATCATTTATTATCAAGAAAAGAAGCGTATTACACCCTTCATTTTCCGAATCAAGTTTCTGATATTTACCGAGCAAGACTCCGGTTTAAATACGAAGAAGCCTTTTTTTATCAACTTAAACTTCAGTCACTTCATGGAAATCAAAGCCAAAGACCGAAAAAAAACTATCAAATTAATCAAGTGAAACGGTTAATTCAGTCTTTGCCATTTGAGTTGACGGAAGAGCAAAAAAAAGCGACCAACGAAGTTTTCAAAGATTTTAAACAACCGTATCCAACCTATCGTTTAATCCAAGGTGATGTCGGTTCAGGAAAGACCATTGTGGCCTTAATTGCAGCCTACGCCATCACGACGGCTAACGAACAAGTGGCCATCATGGCACCCACTGAACTTTTAGCGCGTCAACATTATCATACGTTTAAGGAGTATCTAAACGATACCGATATCACGCTTTTAACCAGTCGGACCGCCGATAAAAACAGTGTGAAAGAAGCCATCAGTTCAGGAGAAACCAAGATTGTGATTGGCACACACGCACTTCTTCAAGACGATGTTGTTTTTCACCAATTGGGGCTCGTCATCGTTGATGAACAACAGAAGTTTGGTGTATCCAGCCGAACTGAACTCTTAAACAAAGCGCATCACAAAGATTTACTTTATTTAACAGCAACCCCCATTCCACGAACATTGGCCATGCTTACTTTTGGTAGTGCTCATGTATCGGTCATCAAAGAAAAACCCCAAGAACGGCTTCCTATATTGACACGCTACATCTTAAAAAATGAGTTGGATGCGCTTTATCAAGCCATTAGCTCTGCTCTTCTGCGAGGCGAACATGTTCTTTTAATTGTCCCTGCCATTGATTCGGTTTTGAAGAAAGATACCATAGAATCTGTCAAAAGTTCAATCGCCCATGAGTTTCCCAATACCCCACTTTTTATCCTCCACGGCAAACAATCGGAGGAAGTCAATCGATCCACCATGGAATCATTCATCGATCATAAGGGAAGCATTTTGATTGCTACAACCATGGTTGAAGTGGGCATCGATATTCCAACAGCAACGTTAATTGGCATTTACGGAGCTGAATCGTTTGGGTTGTCTCAGCTTCATCAGCTTAGAGGACGGGTTGGAAGAGGAAATTTAGCGTCTCAATGTTTATTGATTTCAGAGAAAGAAGATGTTGAACGATTGGAAATGTTATGCCAAACGGATGATGGATTTAAATTAGCAGAGTTCGATTTAATTGAGCGAGGTCCCGGGGATTTTATGGGATTTGAGCAAAGTGGACATCTGGATTTTAAGTTTTTGGACCTAGTCCAAGACGACGATATTATTCAACAGGTATCCGATTTTGTTAAGCACCTTTTGCAAGCTCCTGATTTTAAAACCAACCCCAAATACCGACATTTAAGAAAAGCCATCGACGATGGTCCCCATACCCTATAGGAGAAACCCATGATAAAACAATTGAAATCCACTGATGAAAAAGAAATACTTGAAATTGCTCATCTGATGATTGAACTTTTTCCTCAAGCGTATCACAATCCAAAAGAGGTCTCCGATGAATTAAAAGACCTTGCAACTCCCCCCAATTTACTTTTTGCTTCCTTTGACCAAGCGCATGTGACAGGTGCAATTGGAGCCATTTTACAATATGGAACCACCGGATATGAACTTCACCCATTGGTTGTCCATAAAGCGTATCAAAAAAAGGGAATTGGATCAAAACTAATGGTTACCTTAGAAAAAGCCATCATTGAGCAAGGCGGAATCATGGTCTATTTGGGCTCCGACGATGAATTTGATCAAACAACAGCCTCGCAAAGAGATCTTTATCAGAATCTTTCTGATTGGATCGAAACCATCGATTCAAAGACCCATCCGCTTAACTTTTACCGAAAACACGGCTACCACGTAACGGGACTGATTCCTGACGCCAATGGGTTTGGAAAACCGGATATCATTTTGGCCAAACGCTTGGTTGATCATCCTTTTCCTAACCCCCCTTTAATGAAAAAAAGGTTTCCGATTTTGGAGTGGGATAGCCAAAAAAAGGCATTAATCGAACCATCATTCGTGATTGATAAATACCCCAAACTTCCTCAAAAACTCATCATTACGTTCTTTTACGATGTGTTGATGCGGCTCTTAGAGGAGAAGCAAATTCAACACGCCTTCACCTTGCGTGGGGAAAACACATTGGACATCTATACGTTTGTTGATGAAGACATAGCCATCATTCATGGAAAACTTGGTGGACCAGCTTGTGCTGGATTTTTAGATGAACTCATCGCATTAGGGGCAAAAGATATTATGTTTTGTGGTGGCGGTGGCGCCCTTAGAGAAGATCTATCAGTTGGGAAACTCATCGTGGTTAAAGAAGCCATCCGCGATGAAGGAACGTCTTATCATTATGTTAAACCATCACGCATCATCGAAGCGAATCCCCAAGTTTACCAACACATCATGACCACATTGGATAACGAAGGTGTTGGCCATATGTTGGGTCGTGTCTGGACGACAGATGCTTTTTTTAGAGAAACTCCCGATAAAATCCAACTTCGTATGGAAGAAGAGGCGTTGGTGGTTGAAATGGAACAAGCTTCGATGATTGCTGTTGCTCAGTTTCGTAATGTCCTTTATGGGGCCATTATTTACGCTGGAGACGATGTTTCTAAAGAAACGTGGGATTCTAGAAACTGGCATAATCGAGAAGACATTCGTTACCACCTGGTTGGTCTTTGCAAAACGATTGTCTCCACACTATGACAATTGATTAAAAAACATGTTATAATAAATGCACGAAAGAAGGGATAGCATGATTCGTATCGCAGTTGACGCAATGGGTGGCGATTACGCACCAGAACCCATCATCAAAGGAACACTAAAAGCATTAGAAACATACGATGACATCGAGATAGTTCTCTTCGGAGATGAAGTCAAGATGGCACCATTTTTAACGTCTCACCCACGATTAAGAGTGGTGCATACGCCTTTCTATTTGGAAATGGGCGAGAAAGATCCGATTAAGCAATACCGTACCCAAAAAGAAGCGTCCATGTTCATGGCCATGCAATGCGTCAAAGACAAAGAAGCGGATGCCATCGTAAGCGCCGGTCCAACGCAAGCATTGGTGGTGGGTGGACACTTTATTATTCGTCGAATGAAAAGCATGAGACGGGTAGCGATTGCTCCCATTATTCCATCACTCGATGGAAAAGGAAGAATTTTATTGGATTCAGGCGCTAATGTGGATTTCAAACCGGAACATCTTTTAGATTTTGCGGTCTATGCCACCGTAATGGCGGATAAGGTGTTAAAACGACATGAACCCAAACTGGGATTAATCAATATTGGAACAGAAGACAGCAAGGGAAGGGATTTTGATAAAGAGACGTTTAAACTTTTAAAAGAATCACCGGATCTTCATTTCATCGGAAACATCGAACCAAAAGAAGTCTTTACCACAGAAGCCGATATTATGCTATCCGATGGGTTTACGGCTAACATTGTCATGAAAACCATCGAAGGCACTGCAAAAGGCATGGGAGCCATGTTGAAAAAAGAAATCAAATCCACTCTTTTTTCAAAAATAGGCGCTTTGTTCATGAGAAAAGCCCTGATGCGATTTAAGAAAGCCATGGACCCTTCTGAAATTGGAGGAGCCATCCTCATGGGGTTTAACAACATCGTCATAAAAGCACAAGGTGCATCAAGAGAAAATGGGTTTTTTAACGCCATTCGACAAGCCAAGGAAATGGTTCACGCCAATGTGATTGGTCTTGTTTCAGACGTTTTGGATAAAAAGGAAGAAAAAGAAGAATGAAAGCGCTGCTTGAAAAGTTGGATATTGCTTATAAAGATATCTCAATCTACGAAGTGGCTTTGACCCATGCTTCTTTTGCCAATGAGAATCATGTTGATAAAAACGAAAGACTTGAGTTTCTTGGAGATGCCGTGATTCAACTTTTAATGAGTGGATATCTCTTTAAAGAAATCGATGAGGATGAAGGAACACTTACCAAAAGAAGAGCTCAAGCCGTTCGTGAAGAAGCACTTGTGATTTACGCTAACGCCATAGGATTAAGCACGCATATCAAACTCGGAAAAGGGGAAACCCAAAAAGGAGCCAATGATGCGATGATTGCCGATGCCTTTGAGGCACTTTTTGGAGCCACTTTTTTAGATTTAGGATTTTCTGCAGTCAAAAAACTATTCCAAAAATGCATTGTTCCTCATTTGCATCGCGTTTGGAACATTAAAGACTATAAGTCCACACTTCAAGAGATTATCCAAAGCGGCGATAAACGAAACATCAGTTACCATATTTTAAAAGAAACCGGGCCTTCTCATGACAAGCACTTTGAAGCGGTGGTTAAACTGGATCAAACCATCATTCTTGGCTTTGGTAAAGGAAAAACCAAAAAAGAAGCTGAGCAAAATGCTGCAAAAGAGGCGTTGAAGAAAGGGAATTATGATTTTAAAGAGGGTGTATGAGGAATACGATTTGCCAATCGAAAGACTCTTAATGAAAGAATACAAACGGTTGGGATTAACCATCCAACAGACGCATGTGTTGTTGGCTCTTTTTTCCATCTACAAAAAGCGTAAAACCTTTTCGATTGCCTCCATCCAAAGGCGAGTGGACTACCAACAAGACCAAATCGGAAACGCCATTGATGCGTTGCTCGATCAAGGGTTTTTAAGCATGGCCTTGGAATCAAAAGACGGAAAACAACGGGAAGTTTTTCATCTTGATTTGACGTTTGAAAAAATTGAAGCGCTTTTTAAGCAAGATGAAAAAAACGCCATGAAAGTGATTCATGAAAACCGTGTTGCAGAAACCCTTCGCTTGTTTGAACAAGGCTTAGGAAGAAACCTATTTGCCTATGAGTTAGAAAACATCCGAAAATGGTACGATGAATCGCTATATCAGCATCCACACATCATCAAAGCGATTGAACAAGCAGGCGATCGAATCAGCATCAAACATGTCGAAAAAATTCTCAATCAAACCGTTGTGGAAACCGTTGTGTTAGATGAAGAAGTTGAGCAAGTTTTAGATGAGATTTTTCAGAAAATCAAATGATTCAGAGCAAAACCATTCTTTCTGTACTGGACGACATGTTTCCCAATGCCAAGATCGAACTTGTCCATAACAATCCATTTGAGCTTCTCATTGCGGTTTGCTTATCGGCTCAAACAACCGATGTTGCTGTTAATAAGGTGACCCCTCACCTTTTTAAAGCCTACCCAACGCCAACCCATTTAGCCCAAGCCAATCCAAAGGATGTTGAAACGATTATTTCATCTATCGGGTTGTATCGAAACAAAACCAAAAACATCATTAACCTATCACGTATGCTTGTTGCCAATCATCATAGTCAAGTTCCAAGTGATCGACAAGCCTTGGAATCTTTGCCTGGAGTGGGTAGAAAAACGGCGAATGTGGTTCTAAGTCAAGGGTTTGGCATTCCAGCGATTGCTGTAGACACGCACGTCATGCGTGTTTCAATCCGTTTGGGTTTGGCGGATCCTAAGGATAATCCACTAAAGATTGAACAGAAACTCATGAACCTCTTTGAGTCCAATCAATGGCACAAACTACATCATCAGCTGATTTTTTTCGGTCGGTATCATTGTCGTTCCCAAAAACCTTTGTGTAAGCATTGTCCATTTTATAAAGAGTGTCTCTACGAGAAAAAAGAAAAATAGGGTAAGAATCTATTTTTAATCTTGTGTTTATTAGATTAGAACATCGTAATGCGGATGTGGTGGAATGGTAGACACGCAGGTCTCAGAAGCCTGTGGCAGTTGATGCCGTGTGAGTTCAAGTCTCATCGTCCGCACCATATAAGAATGAAATGACTCCAAAAAATTGGACTAAATTATTCGCTCAATAAAAAAGACATGCTGTATTTTATATTCAAGTAAATCAAAAAAACAGATTAAAATTGAAGATTTCAGCATAAATAGTGATGAATGATTAAAAAACAGACATTATTTCTCTTTTTTTGTGTAAACATTAGGTATTTTGATTATATTGGTGTATACTTATACAGGGTCTAAGGTATCATTATGTTTAGATCCTAAAAAAGAAGAAGGAGTAATCGACATGACAGGAACAGTCAAATGGTTTAATGCAGAAAAGGGATACGGATTTATCTCTACTGAACAAGGTAAAGATGTATTTGTACACTTTAGTGCAATTAAAACCGATGGGTACAAAACCCTTGAAGAAGGTAACAAAGTTGAATTTAACGTTGTAAATAGCGATCGCGGCGAAACAGCAGCAAACGTTGTCAAACTGTAATAATTCAATCCGTCTATAATAGGTTTTAAAAGAAGTGTAAACCAGCGGATGAATCATAAGCAACCACTAAACATTTAAATTTATTTATCTATAAAGACATGAAATGCTCTTCTGTTCACCAGAAGAGCTTTTTTTATTCGTTTCATAAGGTCAATCATGACGGCACCATGAAGTATAGATTATTTGATTAGTGATACGAGAAAAGGTAATGACGATAATGAAGCATCAATAAACAATAGACCTACGCATTTTGATCCTAGATTTATCAAAGATTTATGGATTTTATCAAACACCTCTTCTACAATGTTGCCACATGATAAAGGGGTAATCACATGAATATTAATCAAGAAACACTTAGACTGGCTTTGGCCAAAAGAAAAATCATCAATCATCAAGAAAGTAAACCCATTGGCTCCGCCATTCGATTCAGTAGAAAAGCCTTAAATATGACCTTAGAAGAAGGGGCGGAAGGCATATGCAGCGTATCCTATTTGTCAAAAATCGAGAACAATCAAATCGAACTAAGCGATCGTTTTGCCAATCAACTGATGGAACGTTTCAATTTAAACACAGATTCCACACACTACGTTTCAGAGTACGAAAATCACATCCTTCACCTTTCTCAATCGCTTTTACACAAAAACAAACCCAATCCAGAGGTGTTGGGGTTTTATGAAGGAAGAACCGATCATCAATCGTTGTTAATCGATTTTTCCTTTCATCATCTTCACCAAAATCACAACAAAAGAGACAAAGCATTTATCAAAATAAAACCAATGATTCAACTGCTCAACGATCATGAACTGGGTCTTTTTCTTTCTGTAATCGCGGATTACCATTATCAGATTGAACGTTTTGAAATGTGTTATGACGCTGTTATGATGATGCCAGATGACAAAGATTTAGATTGTGTTCTTCAAGCTTTGAAGAAGAAATATTTCCTAAAATCAGCCATCAAACTTCATCGATTGGTTGATGTGCTGGAGTACATGGAACCGTTTTATCGTTACGCATTTGAGAACCATTTGTACGCTGTTATTCAAGAGTTACGTTTGGATTATCTCTGGCTTTTATCCTATTATAGACATCCCAGTCATATGGAATTTTTGTTATCAAAGTTTGATGTAGCAAGCCCAGATAACAGGGCTTGGATTATGGCTAATGCCCATTATTTCCAACGGGATTATTTTAAAGCACTCTCAATCATCGATCCATTTAAAGAAGCAAGCGAATCCCATGAAACCCTCTATTGGTTAATTGTCGACAAAATTAAACCAGAAATCCTTTCCTTTGAGTCCACTCCGCCATTTTGCGACGATGAACCAAAATCATCCGCTGAGTTCATCAAGCGGCATTTGTACTACAAGTACCATCAGGAAAGCAAAGAGACGTTGCATTATCTTAGGCGAGACATGATGGGAATGCGGATTCTACCTGAACATCCGTTTGTTACCGAATACCTTCTTTTAGATACAGACGATTTATTTTGTCAACAGCACTATTATAAAGAATCATCCTCAGCATTACGAAAACTCATTTATCATAATAACCAGTTAAAAACTGCTCCAAGAAAAGAATTAAGCAAAGAATAACGAAGAGAATCAAGCCAATTTTCAAGGTTGCGTTGACTAAACTCCTCGATTTAGATATACTTATATCGGCAGGAGGAAAATCAACATGAGGACCAAAAAACTATTTAACCTTGCCAAAGGATTTTCGATTTTCTTTGTGATTATTGGAATTCTAACGGTTATTCATCAGTGGACGTATTCCAATGTCCCACTCTTTACTCAATATCTACTTAAGACCTTATTAGGGATTCCAGGTGTTGGTCAGGATATTGAGCCCATCGGACAAGTCAATTTACCACGCTTTCTCATTGTCTTTTTTGAGAAGGATGCCGTTGTTCTTAACGTTGTCATTCGGATAGCTGTGTCCTTGATGGCTTTACAACTCCTCAGATTTACGCTGAGGTTTTTTGAGTTAACCTTAAGAGGGTATATGCATGAAAAAATCGCTGAAAAAGTAAGAATTCGGTTATATGAACATATTCAAGATCTTAGTTACGAATACCACAACAAAACCGATAGCGGAGATCTCATTCAGCGTGTGACATCAGACGTTCAAACCACAACGGATTTTCTTGCTACTCGGGTTTTAGATCTTGTTCATCTCTTAGCGACGCTCTTTTTCGGAGCGTACCAGTTGATACGCATCAATCCCGTCATGGTCTTTGTGACCTTAGGGGTTTTACCCTTTATTGCAATAGCGTCCATCCTCTATTTTACGAAAGTCGAAAAGATATTTGAAAGAATTGAAGAGGATGAGGCACAAATGGTGACGGTTGTTCAAGAGAACCTTTCTGGAGCACGTGTGGTCAGAGCCTTTGCAAACGAACCCTTCGAAATCCAAAAGATGGAAGAGAAGAACGTTAAACACCGGAATTCGATCATCAAAGTCATGAAAATTATCGCTTTGTATTGGGGGTCTATGGATTTTATTGCAGGACTCCAATATTTGGTTATCATCACCATTGGGATCATCAATGTCCGCCGCGGAACCATGGATGCAGCGGATGTGGCCGCATCGCTGGTATTAGTGGGCATGCTTATTTGGCCAATCCGCGGATTAGGACGGATCATCAATGAGTATAGCAAAGCCTTGGTGGCTGCTGATCGAATCCATGAGATCATGGACACCGAAAGCGAATACACCATCAACGGAACACTAAAGCCACAAATCAAGGGGAAAATCGAGTTTTCCAATGTTTCATTCAAATTTTCGGATACCCATGAGCATCTTTTGAAAGATGTGAACTTCACGATTGAAGAGGGCATGACGGTTGCGATTATCGGACGAACCGGTTCAGGCAAATCCACGATTATCAACCTTTTAATGCGCATGTATGATTACGATCAAGGCCAAATCTTGATTGATGATATCCCCCTTAAAGAGATTGAAAAACGGCACATCAGAAGCCAAATTGGTGTGGTCTTACAAGATCCCTTTTTGTATTCAAAAACGGTTTTTGAAAACATTGCGATTGCACATCAAAGCGTGGATGAGCAAGCCGTTTATCGCGCTGCACGAGTGGCTGCATTAGAAAAAGATCTCAAAGGGTTTAAACAAGGGTTTGATACCATGGTGGGAGAAAAAGGAACCACGCTATCTGGAGGACAGAAGCAACGGGTTGCGATTGCACGGGTACTGATTGCCAATCAACCCATTCTCATCTTCGATGATGCATTATCTGCGGTTGATACAGAAACCGACATCATGATTCGAAACGCTTTGGCTCAACGCGACAACAAGCAAACCACCCTGATCATTACGCACCGAATCACAACCGCAAAAGAAGCGGATCGCATCATTGTTTTAGATCAAGGACAAATTGAAGCCATTGGAACACACGAAACGTTGGCTCATCAAGAAGGGCTTTACAAGAAGCTTTGGGATATCCAAGGCAAATTGGAAAAAGAGTTTCTTTCACTCCTAAAGGAGGGCGAATAAGATGTACCGTGAAGACCAACAAGACGCTGCCGGAAAGATTCACCTATCCACGTGGAAAACCATTTTGAAAATCGTCTTCAAATCGAAAAGAAGAATTGTCTTATTAACAGCCTATGTCTCGCTATTGGCTGTTTTGGATAACGCGTTTCCCATTTTTAACCGGTTTGCGATTGACCATTTTTTCATCAATCAAGATTTCTCTAGAGTACCAGAATTTATTTTTGCCTATGTGCTCCTAATCATCTTTTTTGGATTCTCTGTTTGGGGCTTTATCAAGCAAGCGGGGATTGTCGAAGCGGAAACAGGATATGAGTTAAGGAATCAAGCATTTAAAAACATCCAAACCTTATCGTTTACCTATTTCGATCAAACCCCACAAGGATGGGTCATGGCGCGGATGACGTCAGACACGCGAAAATTAAGCGAAATCATTTCATGGGGTATCGTGGATTTAATCTGGGCTTTTTTGTCCATGGTGACCATTATGACTGTGCTCTATTTGACATTTCCACCTTTAGCACTAATCATAACGATCGTTTTACCCATCATGCTTTTAGTCGCATGGCTGTTTCGAAAAATCATCTTAAAACATCATCGTGAAGCCAAAAAACATAATTCTCAGTTGACAGCCCAGTACAGCGAAGGGTTCCTAGGCGCTAAAACAACGAAGAGTTTGAGCATTGAGGATTCAAACAATTTAGCATTTAGAAACACAGCCGTTAAACTTAGAAGAGCCGCTGTTCGTGCAGCCATCTTTTCAGCCATCTTTTCCTCAATCATTTTGATTCTTTCTTATGTCGCTGTGACCCTAACCATGTATCAAGGTTCGGTCTATGTGATGAATTACGTGATCACTCTTGGAACATTGGCGATGTTTATTTCGTATACGGTTAACCTTTTTGACCCCGTGATGGCGCTTTCTAGAATCATTTCAGATTTTCAAAATGCGCAAGCTTCAGCAGAACGTGTTGTTGGTTTAATCTCTACAAAGACCAATCTTGAGGATTCAGAAGAAGTGAAAAACCGGTACGGGACGTTGTTTGAAGATAAAACGGAGAACTGGGAAGACCTTGAAGGAGACGTTGAGTTTCGGCATGTGACGTATTATTATAACCCAGACGAAATGGTTTTAGATGATTTCAACCTAAAAGTTTCCAAAGGCCAAAGCGTTGCTTTGGTTGGGCATACCGGATCTGGAAAAACCACCATCGTGAATCTATTGGCACGGTTTTATGAACCCAGAGAAGGAGAAATCCTCATCGACGGTAAAAATTACAAAGATCGTAGCATACATTGGCTTCATAAACGCATCGGATACGTCATTCAATCGCCTCATTTATTTTCAACTACGATTTTAGAAAACATTCGATACGGGCGTCTTGATGCAACCGATGAGGAAGTGATTGAAGCCGCTCGAATGGTTGGTGTCGATCGATTTACAGAATCCCTCGAAAAGAAATACGATACGTTTGTTGGTGAAGGCGGAAATCAATTATCAGTCGGACAAAAGCAACTGATATCTTTCGCTAGAGCAGTCTTAGCTGATCCAAGAATTTTGATTCTCGATGAAGCAACCTCTTCGATTGATTCTGAGTCCGAACAAGTTATTCAGCATGCAACTGAACAGTTGTTATCCGATCGAACAAGTTTTATTGTGGCTCACCGTCTATCAACCATTGTTAATGCGGATTTGATTGTCATGTTGGATTCAGGAAAAATCATCGAAATGGGAGACCATGAAAGCTTGCTTAAGCGACGAGGGGCATACTTCGAACTTTATAAGAATCAATTTTTTAGGGAGAAAGGTCAAATTCTCGAAAACCAAATGGATTAATGTCTGATGAAAATCAGGCATTTTTTTTAGTAAAGAAACATGACGTCTACTAAGATAAAGCAGAGGTGATCACTCATGATGATGGTGTTTCTTTTGTTTTCAATGTTGACACAACCCACTTGGCGCGTCGTTTGGGAGAATGATGTGGTTATTATTCCGCTTTATGAAAGTGCGGAGGACTACCGATATGTGCCTGTAGCAACCCTTTATATCGACGGAGAGCCAGTCATTGATCCAAACATGTATTATGAGACCAATGGTGTTGAACGAACGTTCTTTTCGACGATTAACACCACCATTGTCAAACGATATAGTGTGCGGTATCGCGTTGTTTTTCCAAGCTATCATCTTCAATCTACCCATACCATTGTTTTTCATGTCGTTGATCAAATTGCTCCGTGGTTTACGGAGATTCCGACATTCGAAATGGCTCTTGGTCAAAAAGTGCCCGATTTCAAGGCCGGATTAATGGTTCAGGACAACTACTATCCGATCAAAGATTTGCAGATCACGGTGGATTCATCCTTAGTCCGCTCAACGATACCCGGCAGTTATCCCATCTTTTATCACGTATCTGACCCATCTGGAAACACTAAAGTCGCGTCAACTACGCTTCGTGTTAGGGATTTATCCCCTCCTGAAATCACACTAAAAAAACCGGTGATCATCGATGTGAAAAAACCTTGGGATATCCACACCTATTTTACATTTAAAGATAACTATGACAAGCATCTTCTAATCGAGGTCGAGGATTACTTGGTCGATTATGAGCGACTAGGCAGTTATCCGATATGGGTTAAAGCCACCGACAAAAGCGGGAATCAAACCACCATCATGGAGTCTTTAACCATCGTTGATAAAGAAGCGCCTTCGATGTTGGTTTCTAATCGACCCAAAATCATCGATGTGAACACCGAGATAACTCGGGAACTACTCATAAGTTTTCTGTTACACGTAGACGATAATTACGATACATTGACCTTTGAAGATGTATTCATCTATCATGACATTGAGTCCGATATTTTGGGTACTTACGATGTGCACTATGAAATACAAGACTCATCCAACAATCAAAAGTCTATAAAAGTTAGGTTTTCGATTGTAGACCGAACAAAGCCCATGATTGAACTGCTTGAACCGCTTGTGTTCGATGTGTTTGATCCGCTTCCTTTTTTTGAGACCATGGTATTTTTAAGCGATAACCACACCCCATCACACCTTATTCAACTCAAGGTGACCCATCAAATCAAAATGAATGTGGTCGCACGATACCCGATTACTTTTTTAGCTACGGATTCATCCGGAAATACCCAAACCTTGAATCGTTATGTCGACATTGTCGATCGAGTGTCTCCTGTTCTTGAACAACTCAATGAAATTGTGATTTCCAACTTTAAGAAAATACCGCTGCAAGGATATTTTTCAGTTACCGATCAATACGATAAACCGGCTTCCATTCGTCTTAGATTTGATGATGATGCTGTGAACTATGAGACGATTGGAACGTATTTTTTACATGTGACAGCAACAGATAGTTCTGGAAATCAAACGACACTCACTACAGCCGTTTTAGTGGTGGACATCCTTGATCCCGAGCTCGAGTTAACACACCCGTTAATTGTTGTACAACAGCATAGCGATGCTTTAGACTTTTCTTCCTTTATTCAGGCAGTCAGCGACAATTATGATGCATTGACCAAAGAAGATGTTGTGATTAAATCACACGTGGATTGGTCAAAAGTGGGTCGCTATCATGTGACCTTCCTTCTTAAAGATGCCTCCAACAACCAAACGTCTCAAACCCTCATTGTCCTTGTGGATGATTTTGAAAAACCCTATTTGTATGTAGAGGATATCCAGGTCTTTCAACATCAAAAAGTTGACTTGAAAGAAGGTGTTGATCTTTCTTTAAACATGAAACCTGTTACACTCTATTGCTTTCCAGAGTGGATTGATACATCCCTTCCAGGTACGTGGGTAGTCACCTATATCGTCCAAGATGAACGTGGAAACTTCACTCAAATGGATCGCACGATTCACATACTTCCTGTTCAAAAAAAGACACCAATGATAAAGTATTTACCCGTGATGGCACTATCCCTAGGTGGGTTAATTGTTCTGTTTTGGATGCATCATCATTCTAAAAAACATATCTTTTGACAATAGCCTTACAAGGCTATATAATCGAGGCGTATCCATAAAAGGAGGATCTATATGGCAAATGTTTTAGTCGTTTACTGGTCAGGTACAGGGAATACCGAAATCATGGCTGAAAAAATAAGTGAAGGAATCGCATCAACAGGGGCAAAAGTAGACCTGAAATCCGTTGATCAAATCCAAGCAGCGATTGTTTCTCAGTATGATAAAGTCGCATTTGGATGTCCATCGATGGGCGTTGAGGTGTTGGAAGAAGATGAATTTGAGCCCTTTTTTGAAGAGGCTTTGCCGCTTATCAAGCAAAAGAAAGTGGCCCTATTTGGATCGTTTGGGTGGGGAAATGGCGAATGGATGGAAGCCTGGGAAGAAAGAACTAAAGAAGGGCAAGCCATCTTGTTTGACAAAGGGTTAATGGTGCAAGAAACGCCAGGCGCTTCAGAAGAAACTCTGTGTTATGAGTACGGTGTATCATTTGCGAAGTTCTAAATAAATAAAAACGTCCAAAGAAGATGGCGAGTCATTCTAGGTTTGTGATACAATCAAACCATAGCCCATCCTTTGGACGTTTTTGATTGAGAAGGAGGATCAAGGTGAATCAAAAAAAGCATTTTTGGGTATTCATTTGTTTGACTGCATTCCTTCAAATCGTAACCCTTTTTCCTCGTGTGGTTGAGACCGTTTATAGCCAAGGGATCTACCCTTTGTTTTTAAAACTGATGTACCCCATCGTAAGCCGTGTTTCTTTTTCGTTAGCCGGCATCGTTATGATTGTCTTCGCCTTATTTTTACTGACGGTTTTTATCAAAGCAATTTGGACTCGAAAAGTTAGATGGCTTTCTATCATCAATGGATGCTTGTTCGTTTATGTGAGTTTCATGCTTGCATGGGGCCTTCATTATCACAGGATGCCACTCAATCAGGTGTTGGACTTTGATTTAGTAGACGCAAGTCATGAGAACATCGTTGATGTGACACAAGCAATAATCGAACAAGCAAAGAGCGTTCGTTCAATGCTTCAAGAAGATGATTCAGGGGTTTTTCAGATGGGCATGTCCCCTCAAGCGTTGTTTTTGGAAGGAGAAAAGGGATGGAATTTTTTTAGAGAGAACCATCCAAGGTTTAATGTCCCCGTGATGAGAGGAAAACCTGTTTTATTTTCCAATCTGATGGTGATGACACGTATTACCGGCATCTATTTCCCTTTTACAACAGAACCTAATGTGAATACAGCCATTCCAGATTTGTTAATGCCAGCCACCTTGTTACACGAACAAGCGCATTATATGGGAATCGCCCATGAAGATCAAGCCAATTTCATGAGTTACCTCGTTGGACTGGCACATCCCAATCCGATTTTCAGCTATTCGGTCCATGTTTTAGCTCTTTTTTACCTCATGGACACCATAAAAACCATCGATTACCCACAGTTTCTTGATTTAGAAGCACAATATTCCGACGCGATGAGGCGAGATATTGAGCATTATCATCAATTTTGGCTCTCGGTTCCAAGGACTTTTTCTTCCCTTTCAAATACCATAAATGATGTTTATTTGAAAATCAACAGACAGTCTGAGGGAATCCAAAGTTACCGAATGATGGTAGTTTGGCTTGTTTCATACCACCGCGTTTACCCTGTAAGTCGTTTAACCTAACATTGACATTGATGCTGTTTGGATGTAAAATGAAGGCATCATTAAAAAAGATTAAGATTCGATAAGGAGATCATAGTATGAAACGTACAATCAAGTGGTTCATCATAAGCATTCTCTTAGTGTTTATTCTTGGAGCATGTGAAGGATTTGATTTAGGTGACTTTGATTTTGGAAACATCAAAGATAGGCTGGAAGAAATCAACAAAGGCGAGTACGAGATTCCCATTGATTTATCGACACCTCCTGAAGGGTTTACCAAAACCTTCGAAGAAGGCACCATTGGCAATTACATGATTTTCTTTAAAGGAGAAGGCACCATCGCAGATGCTGAAGCCGCGTTTGAAGCGTGGTTGACTCAACTTGGAGCTGCATTATCCAGTGAAAGTCTAGGCGTTCTATCGTATGCCCCCCACCACAAAGCGTATACTGTGAATGGCTTTAATGGGCATATCGCGTTTTACACCCAAGGCGAAGCAGGGGATGTCACGGTCGTCATCGTGATTCTGAATTATGACGCGATTGATAACATTGAACTGCCTGATGTCGATGCCTATGGATACGATTCGGATTTGCTTCCACGATTTGAAGGCAGTATCCGTGTTGAGTTTTACACGGCTTACGAAAGCGAATCAAGCACACGCTATAGCGTCAATAATCTTTACATCGTTCAATCATCTATTGATGACATCTTAGCTTTTTATCGTCAATACTTGACGAGTGCAAGCTGGGTGATTACTGATGAAACCGCATTTGGATTCACAGCAACCAAAGGGGTGTATCAACTGATCATTACTTTAGGAACTTCCGAAGTTTATGAGGGTTTGATTGAGTTGAGAGTGACCGCCTGGTATCCTGATTTTTGGGATCCAACAGCTGAATAATCGGGTTTAGTGAACGTAACAGCATCGTCCAATCAAACATAAAAACTTAAATGATCATTCTTTTAACATGGTGTGAGTGAAATCACACCATTTTTACTTCTTAGAACGTCCATCTGTTGGTATAATAAGAGTAGGTGGTAGAGCATGTTTGGAATTCTTTATACACAAAGCGCTTATCAATTGTTATCCAACACGATTCCCATGGATCAACTGATACAACACGCAAAAAGAAAAGGTCATGAGTTTGTTGCCATCACAGATGAGAATCTTCATGGCATGATCTCTTTTTATGAACACGCCCAAAAAGAAGGACTAAAACCCATTTTAGGGATGAAACTGACGGTGCAATTGGAGTTTCATGCAACAGGTTTTTTGGTCTATGTCAGCCAACAAGATGGGTATCCCAATCTTCTTAAACTGGCGTTGATTAGCCAACAAAGAGCGCTAAATCTAAATGACTTATCCGAGGCCCAAAAGGGGCTTATTTTTGTTACATCTGGAGAGGACTCGATTATTGATCTTGCGCTAAGAGACGATAAACTAGATGAAGCCAAACATCATGCTTTGCAGTTTCAAGAGCATCTTGAGGTGTTTTACTTAGGCTTGTCTTTGCAGACGTTTGATGCAGAGTTTAAGGTTGCACCCAAACTTAACCGTTTATCTGAACACACAGGCATTCGAATGCTGCCTGTTTATCAAACCAGCTACCTTGATGAGGAGGATCGGGAAACCTACGAAGCCCTCATCCGGATTCAGGATGAAAAAGCAGAAATGGCTTCGGATATGTCAAAGGCTTTTTTATCAAAAGACCAATTGTTGGACATGTTTTATGACTATCCTTTTGTTTTTGATACGTTAAGGGAGGTCGTCAGTACCGTTTCATTCCTTTGGAAAGCCCCCGCTTTTGATATGCCTGATTTCATAACTGAAAAAGGATCAAATGAAACGTATTTGAAATCATTGGCTGTTGTAGGGTTGAAGAAAAGGTTAAAAACAAAACAAAGTGTTGATCCGGTTGTTTATCAAAAGCGATTGCTTTTTGAGCTTGATGTGATCATTCGCATGGGATATACTCGGTATTTTTTGATTGTCTATGATTTTGTCAGGTATGCGAAAACCAATCGTATTCTTGTTGGACCCGGTCGTGGCTCTGCTGCAGGTTCCTTAGTGGCCTATTGTTTAGGCATTACCGATGTTGACCCCATCGCTTACGATTTACTTTTTGAGCGATTCTTAAATCCTGAACGGATCTCCATGCCGGATATTGATATGGATTTTCCTGATGACAAACGCGATGAGGTTCTTAAGTATGTTCAAACGACGTACGGAGCGTTTCATTGCATATCGATTGTCACGTTTGGAAGTTTTCAACTGAAATCATCCATTCGAGATATTGCACGCGTCATGAAAATTGATCCCAATCGTGTTACAGGAATCATTCAATCGGTCATCAATCAAAAAATTGATCCTACGGATCACGAACTGACCCGCTTGCTTCGGGTGGCCAAAACCATCGAAGGGTTGCCCAGGCATACCGGAACACATGCGGCAGGAATCATCTTAGCCAAACAAGATTTACAACAACACATCCCTTTACAAATGGGACCTAATGGGTTTTATCAAAGCCAGTGGGAACAATCCGACTTAGAAAAATTGGGGTTGTTGAAGATTGATTTTTTAGGCATCAGAAACTTGTCAATCATAGCCGACTGCATCGAATCGATTCGCATGTCTCACCACGATTTGCTGCAATTACCACTGGATGATGCACCAACTTATCGCTTATTAGCCACAGGCGAAACGGCAGGTATTTTTCAGTTGGAATCCATGGGCATGAAAGCCGTATTAAAAAAGTTAAGACCGAATTGTTTTGAAGATATTGTTGCACTTAACGCACTATATAGACCGGGTCCTATGGAGTTTATTGATGAGTATATCGAAAGAAGAAATGGGAAACCCTATCGGTTCATTCATCCTGATTTGAGGCCCATTTTAGAAAAAACATACGGCATTATCGTGTACCAGGAACAAATCATGCGAATTGCGCATGAGTTTGCGGGCTATTCGCTAGCACAAGCGGACCTGCTAAGAAGGGCCATTTCTAAAAAAGATAAAGAAACGTTGGATTTAGAAAGACAGCGTTTCGTTTCGATGTGCCAAGCACAAGGCCACGATTCTTCTATGGCCAACGACATTTATGATTTGATTGTTCGCTTCGCTGACTACGGTTTTAACAGAAGTCACAGTGTGGCATATAGTCTTGTGGCGTATCAAATGGCCTATTTAAAAGCCAATCATTTTGAATCTTTTATGACTGTTCTCTTGTCTTCTGTTATTGGTGTTGAAGGTTTGACACGGGATTACATCGAGGAGATGAGAAAGAAGAATGTTGTAATCCAAGCACCCGACATTAACGTGAGCACTGATCGGTATGTCATGGTCAATCAAAAGATTTACATGCCACTCCAATCCATCAAAAGCATGGGCAAAATAGCAGCTTTAAAAATCATTGAAGAACGAAACGCGAATGGAAACTACCTCGATTTTCAAAGTTTTAAGGGTAGACTAAAAAAAGAGATCAATGCTAAAAACGTAGAAATGCTTATTCATGCGGGAGCCTTGGATGGATTTGGCTTGAATCACCGAACCATGATGAATCATAAAGCGATGAATGAAGCCGGTTATGAGCACTATGTGGTGGATTTTGTGATGCCTGTTTTAGATGAATATTCAATCCTTGAGTTGGCACAATTTGAAAAAGAAGCGTTGGGCTTTTATGTCAACCATCATCCACTCACTCGGTATCAGCACTTGTTGAAGACGGGTCAATACCTCCCTCTATCGGAGATTGAGAACCAACCATCCATTCAAACCATCGCGTTTATCAAAAGTCAAAAAACCATCCAAACGAAAACCGGTAAGCCCATGATGTTTTTAGAACTAGACGATGGCATAACTGCGCTTGAAGTGACCTGTTTTACACAAGAGTACGAAAAATATCAAACCATGATGGATGATCAAATGTATGTTTTTTTGATTAAAAAGGATACCTATAGAAACAAAACATCGTATGTGTTAAAACACATGGCGCCTATCAAGGAGTAAGCATGGAAAGACACGCTCAAAAAGGAATTTTAACAGCCATTACCATCGGATTAACCTTAAATGTTATCTTATCACTAGGCAAACTAGGGTTTGGACTTTGGGGAAACGCAAACGCATTGATCAGTGATGGACTCAATTCTTTCACCGACATTTTTATCAGCATACTCTTGTTAATTGTTTTAAGAATTGCAACCAAAAAACCGGATGACGATCATCCCTATGGGCACGAAAAGTTTGAAGGCCTTGCGTATTTTGTGTTAGGAATCATTTTCATGATTGCATCCTTGCTCATTGCCTATTACGCGACAACCAGTATGGTCCAATACATTCAAAACCCCTTATCTAAGCCATCTCCACACCCTGTGACCTTGTGGGTATCCATTGGAGCTTTATTCATCAAGTTTGGTCTTTATCGTTATTATGTAACGGTTGGAAAACGATACGACTCAACCACCATCAAAGCCGATGCTCAAAATCACTATTTGGATTTTTGGGCCACATTAGCGTCCGTTATCGGACTATTATTGGCACAAACCAAATGGATCATCTTTGATGATGTTGCTGCACTTGTGATTTCAGGGTTTATCTTTAGACTGGCGTTTCAAATTCTTAAAGAAGCGGTCAGCTATTTGGTGGATCAATCACCCGATCAACACGTGATTGAAACCTTTCAAGAAGCCATCATGTCCGTTAAAGGTGTCTTATCCATTGATGATTTAAAGGTGAGAAAGCACATGAATCGTTGTTTTATTGATGTTGAGATAGGGGTTGATGAGAGCTTGACACTCAAGGAGTCTCATCAAATCGCAACACGGGTTCATGACAAGATTGAAAAGAAGTATTCCAATGTAATTCACGTCATGGTTCATGTTAATCCGCATAAAAAATAAAGTTCCCATGCTGAGCATCGGAACTTTTTTCGCTTAGAATTGACTGAGCAGGTTAATGTAAAACTGAACACCGTTCATCAAATTTTCAATAGTTATGGATTCATCATCGCCATGAATCATGGCTAAATCGGTTTTAGAAACATCCATTGGAGAAAACTTAAAGACCCGTTCTGAGATGGCGTGATAATGTCTCGAGTCTGAAGTGGCTGTCATCAGATAAGGCGAGACAATGACATCAGGCCATGTTCGGTTAATCGCTTCTTTAAGCCGTTCATATCCCTCATCCATGACACTTTCTTTTGGCGAATCAAATTGGGCGATGACCTCAATTTTGAGAGTTTCGTCGTTGATGATGCGACGGATACGCGTTAAGACGGCATCTACTGATTCGCCTGGACGTAAGCGATAATCGATGCCAATGCTCGCTTGATTAGGAAGCACATTGATGGCATCTGAACCTTCCGCCATGGTGAAAGCCTGAGTCGTCTTTAGGAGGGCCATAAACGGGCCTCCGTTTTTCTTTGCTATCCATTTGACGATAGGAGAAAAGAGCCATAGATTAGCAAACAGCATCCGAATCGCAAAGCTTTCTGAATGCCGAGCAATGGTATCAAACATGGTGCCAACAACCGGTGTGATTTTCATCTTAAATGTGCGATCTTTGTTTAACCGTACAATGGCGTTTGCTAGTTGCGATAGCGGTGTTACCAATGGGGGTGCTGAGGCGTGACCGCCCTTAGAAAAAGCACTCAATTTTAAAATAAGGAATCCTTTTTCAGACAACCCGATAACCGCTGATTTTTGCTTAACACCAGGGAACATGTTGCTGACAATGGCTCCGCCTTCGTCTAAAACCAGATAAGGGGTGATGTTGTTTGCTTTGAAATAATCACGAATCATGGGAGCAGAGGGGCCACCTATTTCCTCATCTCCAGAGAAGGCAAGATAGAGATCGTGTTCAAAAACGTGGTTTTGATTGAGCAACCATTCGGTTGCTTCCATCACCGCACATAAACTGTTTTTTGTGTCTAAAGCGCCGCGGCCAATGATGCGATCTTCTGTAATTTTTCCACTAAAAGGATCATCTTGCCAAACCCCTTTTGCGGGAACAACATCGTAATGAGCCATCATGACGATTGGGAATCGATCCGATTTTCCTTTTAGATGGAACAACATGGCACTTCCCATCTCTTGGTAGTTTGCGCTCGAACAAATCGTGGGATAACGAAATTTTACGTAATCCCTAAATGAAGCAAAGGCTTTTTGATCGATTTTCTTATCATCGAGAGAAGAGACGGTCTTAAACTGAATCATTTCGGATAGACTTTGCTTAATTCGATTCTCATCGAGCTGTTGATGCCTTTTCATGGTAGGAAATAGGTTTGGTTTGAAAGAAAACGTACGAATCAATAAAACACTTATTAGGGTCACAAAAAGAGCAATCAAAACATAAGGCATTAGGAAATCCACTCCTTCTTATAGAGTATCCGTGCACAAACTAACGAAAGTACAACACCAACAGGAACCATGATGCCCACGAGTCCACCGCTTCCAGGAACAAAGATAAAGAAGAACGACATGAACACGAGAGGAACCAAAGCGACTTTCCATCTTTTAGAAATATAAACAAATCCCAAGGCACCAAACAAAGCTGGAATCACATGGTCAAAAGCCGGTTTCAACCATTCGGATTCCAGCAAAGGTGTTAATGGGATGATAAGAATAGCTCCCACTAAGATAATTAATGTGGTAATAATATTCGAGGAAGCAACAGCAATGGTTGAAATAACGTCCCCTTTTTCGGTTCCTTTTTCAATGGACAAAGCATCTTGAGCGTTTAATGAGGCAGGAACTTTAAGGCTTGTTAAGTTTCCGGTAACAAAAGCAATATAGCTGCTTCCGGAACCAAGCATGGGGGTGAATGTGAAAACTTCAATGGTTGTTACCGGCCAAAACACCGTGATGGTTGCGATAAAACCGGGTAGAAACTTTTCCCATACGGGCCAAACGCCCGTTTGAATGCTAGTGATAAGAGGAACGAGAATGAATAAAAAGAGTGCACCTAACATCCATATTCTTCCTTGAAAATGGACTTGATCTGAATAGTTTCTTTTCATGTTAGCGTACCCCCCACCCAAAATAGACAATCGCCATTATCATAGAAAAAATCATCGATAGCGGCAAACCATAGTTTCTAAGCCACTCCATTTTGAATCGCTGAATCATGAGACCAAAAAGGATAATCAAGAACGCTGAGGTCAAAAAGACCATCACGGATAACCATGAGAAATAGGGGTCACCCACTTCAGGAACTTTCTTGGCCAAAATAAAACCAACGAAAGCTGAAATCATCCCGATGAATAGCGCATCCATCATGATTTTGCTCCAACCCGAATCTTTCTTTTTAATCGCTTGAAGTTTCCCACTCATTTTTTTATAGAACAAAGGAATGATAAGCAAAGGAGGAATACATCCAAACGTCATGACCCATAAGGCCGTAACGATCACTTCCTTCGACAGCAAATCACCCGGGCTAAAGCCAAATCGCGATAACACCAAAACAGCCGTTGGAAGTTCATAGGTGACCGCGCCCAATGTTCCTAGCCGCATCCCTGCAATCATGGGACCGAAAATTTTTGATAACGTCACTAAGCCGATGAGAATGGCCATAGAAGGGGCAATGCTAAAAACCACTGATGATGTGATGGTTTTTCGTAGTTCTAGATGTGAAAAACCAAGTTTTTTGGCTTGTCGATACGCCTTGACTAAGAAAAACGAAGACTGAGCTAAGATATAGACAAAAATCAGACCGACCAACAGGTAAACCCAAGGGGTCATTAAAAAATCCACGGTGCATCCCTCATTTCTTATTTCTTTCCTCAATTATACAAGAGAAATCAAGTAAAAAGAATAAAAAAGAGGCGAAATCGCCTCCGATTAATCTTTTTTGGGAACTAAGACTTTATTGAGTTTAGCAAACCTAGGTAAACCGTCCACGAGTTTCGCTTTCGAATCCCCTTGAATTAAGGGAAGTGCATAATCAATAAACTCTTGTGTCAAGCCTTTTCCGTCAGGAAGGATCCAAGATAAGGGAACTTTTTGTTCCTTGTTAGCGGCTTTGGTTAAAGACATTAACACATACTTAATCTTATATGGGTTCGAAGACACCCGCTTAAAGCCAACCATCTTATCGGATGAACCGGCTACCGCCGCTTTGACCGCTTTTCGACCAGCCATGAAGGCTTCTTCGACATCCACTTTGGAAGCCAAGTGAGCCGCACATCGTTGCAACAAACTAAACTCGATTGCTCTGACTTTAACGTTTAATTTTCCACCAAGTTGTTGAGCCAAGACTTGCGCAGTTCCACCGAGTTGAGCATGGCCAAACGCATCTTTCTTCAAATCTTGAAACAGTTCAGGAATGTATTTACCTTCGGCTGTTTTGATGCCCTCAGAAACGGCAACGATGACTTTTCCCTTTTGAGCGAGTAACCGCTTGACGTGTTCAAAAAAGGCATCAAATGAGAACGGTATTTCGGGCAGATAAATTAAATCAGGGCCTTGACCTTTAGCTTGAGCCAGTGCAGAGGCAGCGGTTAGCCATCCAGCATTTCTTCCCATCACTTCAACAATCGTTACCTGTGGGATATCATAGACGGTTGCATCATGATAAAGCTCCATAAACGTTGTAGCAACGTATTTGGCTGCACTTGCAAATCCAGGCGAATGATCGGTAATGTTCAAATCGTTATCGATGGTTTTAGGAACACCAATGACGTTGCAGTCATAGCCTTCTTGTTTAAAAAACTTGGATATTTTGTTGCATGTATCCATGGAATCGTTTCCGCCATTATAGAAAAAGAAACGAATATTGTATTTTTTAAACACTTCAAGAAGACGCCGATAGTCTGAATCGTTTACTTTAGGGTTTTTTAACTTGTAACGCACGCTTCCAATAGCGGAAGAGGGGGTGTTTTTTAAAAGATACAGTTCATCGATAGACTCTTTTCTAATATCGTAAAACTGTTCATTCAAAATGCCTTTGATGCCATGAACGGCACCATAGATTTCTGTGATATTTGGCTGATTCAATGCTTCAATAAAAACACCAGCCGCACTGGAGTTGATTACGCTTGTCGGACCTCCAGATTGTCCGAGCAACGCAGCACCTTTTAGGTTTTTCATAAGATCACCATTTTCATTTAGTTTTTTTCACAAGACATTTTACCATAATTTAGGGGCTTTTTTTTGAAAACCACGCTAAAACCGTTTTCATAGGTGGATTTCACATGAATTCACAAAGTTTTTAGCGGGATGATGTGCTATAATAATTAAGGAAATGATGAACAATCCGTAAAAAAGGGGTCAAAAACCTATGAAAATCGCATGTTTGACATCAGGTGGAGACGCACCTGGAATGAACGCTGCCATAAGGGCTGTGGTTCGTGCTGCCGAATTTTATGGGCATGAGGTGTTTGGCGTCATCGATGGCTACAAAGGCTTAATCGATGATCAGATGGTTCAGTTGAATCATCAAAGCGTCTCGGGCATGCTCTCCAAAGGTGGGACGTTTCTTGGAACATCGCGTGTTCCTGAGTTTCTTCAAAAAGAGGTTCAAGAACAAGCCGTCAAAAACCTAAAAAATAGAGGAATTGAAGCCTTAATTTGCATTGGAGGAGATGGAACCTATCGTGGCGCCATGGAACTCAGCATGTTGGGGATCAAAACAATAGGACTTCCTGGGACCATTGATAATGATATCGCAGGAACCGATTTTACCATCGGATTTCAAACAGCGGTTGAAACCATTGTTGATGCGATTGACAAACTCAGAGATACATCGGCCTCACATCAACGCTGCAGCATTGTGGAAGTGATGGGAAGGCATTGTGGGGATTTAGCATTATTTGCAGGTATTTGTGGTGGAGCTGAGTTTATCATTACACCAGAAAATCCTATCAACAAAGAAAAAATCATCGAACGACTCAAAAAACACAAACGAGAAGGTCGCCGTCATGCCATCATTGTGATCACTGAAAAACAAGTCGATGTCCATGCGTTTGCCAATGAAATCACAGAGCAGTCTGGATTTTCCACTCGAGCAACCATTTTAGGATACATTCAACGCGGAGGAAGTCCGTGCCCAGAGGATCGAATTCTAGGGTCTCGAATGGGAACTTATGCGGTTGAACTGCTTAACGATGATATTTATGGAGTTTGTGTGGGTGTGAGAGACTCACGAATGGTTCATTTGCCCTTTGCGAATGTCGTTGGTCAAAAGCGTCCTAAAAACGAACTGTATAATCTAGTCAAAAAAGTATCATAATATGATGAAATCATATATAATATAAATTGATATAAAAAGGAAAGGATAGAATAGGATGACAAAATTTGTCTATTTATTTAAAGAAGGCAGTGGCGACATGAAAAACCTTCTTGGCGGTAAAGGCGCTAATCTAGCGGAGATGACTTCACTAGGAATGCCCGTACCTCAAGGGTTTATTGTGACTACAGAAGCCTGCAACGATTACTACAAAAGCAAGAAAGTAATCAAACCCGAAATCATCGAGCAAATCTACCAAGCGCTTGAAGTGACTGAAAAAGAAGCCGGTAAAACATTTGGCGATCCCAAAAATCCGTTTTTAGTATCCGTGCGTTCTGGATCAAGAGCATCTATGCCAGGCATGATGGACACCATTTTAAACTTGGGTTTAAACAACGAAGTGGTAGAAGGGTTAGCCCAATTAACGAATAACCCACGTTTTGCTTATGATTCATACCGCCGTTTCATTCAAATGTTTGCCGACGTCGTGATGGAAGTTGAAAAGAGTAACTTTGAACACCTTCTTGAAACCATGAAGGAAGAAAAAGGCGTTCATTTGGATACCGATTTAGACGCAAATGACCTTAAAGTGCTCGTGGGTCAATTTTTAGCTAAATATGAGGCGTTGAAAGGACAACCCTTCCCTCAAGATCCTAAACTTCAATTAATCGAAGCAGTGACTGCTGTTTTTAGATCATGGGATAATCCTCGTGCGAACACCTACCGTCGTTTAAACCATATCCCTTATGAGTGGGGAACTGCGGTTAACGTGCAAGGCATGGTTTTCGGAAACATGGGAGATGACTCTGGAACTGGGGTTGCTTTCTCAAGAAATCCTTCTGATGGAACCAATGAATTATACGGAGAATACTTGTTTAACGCTCAAGGCGAAGACGTTGTGGCCGGTATCCGTACCCCAAAACCCATTGCTGAACTTAAAAAAGATAACCCAGCGCTTTATGAAGAATTTGCTGCTATTTCTAAAAAACTAGAACAACATTACCGCGACATGCAAGACATGGAGTTTACCATCGAAAAAGGAAAACTCTATATGCTCCAAACCCGTAATGGAAAGCGGACTGCACAAGCCGCTATTAAAATAGCGATTGACCTTGTGAATGAAGGTGTTCTAACCGAACAAGAAGCGTTGCTTAAGGTAGAACCTGGTCAACTGGATGCCCTGTTACATCCTCAGTTCAACCCAAAGAGTCTAAAAGAAGCTCGCGTCATTACTCAAGGATTAAATGCCTCACCAGGTGCTGCGACAGGACGCGTTGCGTTTACGGCTGAACGGGCTAAAGAGATGAAAGAAAAAGATGGGTTACCCGTCATTCTTGTTCGTCAAGAAACCTCACCTGAGGACATCGAAGGCATGATTATTGCCTCTGGTATTTTAACCTCAAGAGGAGGAATGACTTCGCATGCCGCTGTTGTTGCACGCGGAATGGGAACATGCTGTGTCGCAGGAGCTGGTGAAGTTGCCGTAAATGAAAAAGCACGTTACTTCTCTGTTAAAGGCGAACGTTTTAACGAAGGCGATTGGATTTCTTTGGATGGATCCACCGGCAAGGTATACGGTTCTAAAGTAGAAACCCAAGATGCAACGGTATCTGGAGATTTTGCAACACTCATGAGTTGGGCAGATAAATACAGAGCCCTTAACGTACGTACCAATGCCGATAATCCAAGGGATGCGAGAGTAGCGTATCAATTCGGAGCCGAAGGCATCGGATTATGCCGCACAGAACATATGTTTTTTGAAGGTGAACGCATTACCGCAATGCGCGAAATGATTGTGGCTAAAACCGTTGAAGAACGTGAAAAAGCACTTGAAAAGCTATTGCCAATGCAACGGGAAGATTTCGTAGGCCTATTCAAGGAAATGAAAGGTTATGCCGTCACCATCCGTTATTTAGACCCACCGCTTCATGAGTTTGTTCCAACACAAGAAGCAGAAATCAAAGTTCTAGCGAACGTGTTAAACATGTCTTATGAGGATTTGGCACAAACCATTAACGATTTACATGAAACCAATCCGATGCTCGGGCATCGTGGCGTACGCTTATCCATCACGTACCCTGAAATCGCAAGAATGCAAACCCGTGCTGTCATTGAAGCCGCCATTGAAGTGACCAAACAAGGCATGACTGTGGTTCCTGAAATCATGATTCCATTGGTCGGAGAAGTGAAAGAACTTCAGTTTATCAAAGACATCGTTGTTGAGGTTGCAGATCAGTTGATTAAAGAATCTGGTGTGAACTTAACCTATTCTGTTGGAACCATGATTGAAATCCCACGAGCTGCACTATTAGCCGATGAGATTGCTAAGGAAGCTGAATTCTTCAGTTTCGGAACCAACGATTTGACTCAAATGACATTTGGTTTCTCACGAGACGATGCAGGTAAGTTTTTAGCGGATTATTATCAAAAGAAGATTTTCGCAAGCGATCCTTTCCAACATTTGGACCGATTAGGTGTCGGTAAACTTGTGGACATGGCCTGTCGTTTAGGAAAAGAAACTCGTCCTAACATTAAGTTGGGAATTTGTGGAGAGCACGGCGGAGATCCTATCTCTGTTGAATTCTGTCACAATGTCGGATTGAATTATGTCTCATGTTCGCCATTTAGAGTGCCCATTGCACGTTTAGCTGCCGCTCATGCGAACATTAAAAACCCAAGAAAGTAAAACCAAAAGAGTTTGACTCAACCGAGTCAAACTCTTTTTTAAAACGTTTTCTTTAAAAACAGGCCCATCATTTGACCTTGTATTATGATATAATACAACAGGGACCATTCATTACACCATCTCTTTTTATGGAGGCACACATGATTATCCAGCAAGCATTTATCCCGTCAGAACACCTGATGGCTATCTTTGGTGGTTTAGCACTCTTTATTTTTGGGATCAATCTGATGAGCGATTCACTCAAAGCGGCTGCCGGCAGTAAACTTAAACTCTTCATTGAAAAATCAACCAACACACCGTTTAAAGGAATATTGGTGGGCCTTTTATTGACCGTGCTTATTCAGTCTTCTTCTGGAACTACGGCCTTGATGATTGGGTTATTGCGCGCCGGTTTGATGACACTACCACAAAGCGTTGGTGTTATTTTGGGAGCGAATATTGGAACCACAGTGACCGCGTTTATTATCGGTCTTCCCATCGCCAAATATGGGTTATGGTTTGCAGGACTAGGGGTCATTATGACCTTCATTAAACGCAGAAAAATTCATCACCTTGGGGGTGTTTTAGTCGGATTGGGGTTACTCTTCTTTGGACTGCAAACACTGAGTTCAGGTCTTCGTCCACTCTCTCAGACTGAAAGCGCGGAAATGATGTTTCGAACATTTTCGAACAATTGGTTTTTAGGTACGTTATTTGGCACCCTTTTCACCGCAATCGTTCAATCTTCATCGGCTGCTATTGGGATCTTAGAAAAACTCTATGAACTCAATGCGTTTGGTGTAGAAACCATCAGTTTAAAAGGGGCAATCCCCATCTTGCTTGGGGCAAACATAGGCACCACAATCACCGCGATGTTGGCATCCATTGGGGGAAACACGGAATCCAAACGGGCGGCCACCATTCACGTTTTGTTTAACGTTTTCAGTGCAGTCGTCATTCTCTTGATTCTAAAACCGTACACTTTTGTTATTCAAGGCATTGAAAACCTCTTTCTTCAACCCTATTCCATGTTGACCATCGCCTTTGCCCATGCTTTCCAAAATGTTTTCATGACCATTGTCATGTATTTGTTTATCAAACACTTGATTCAACTTTCCAAAATCATTGTCAAAGATCCTCACGGAAAACAACTGCCTCCAGAAGAGATGTTCGATGAAACCTTAATTAAAGAATCACCCACACTGGCTTTGGAATATGTCAAACGCACCATCTCCTATATGGGGGCGATTGTGAAAGACTATTTTGATATTGTGGTCGAATACAGTTTCAAAGAAAACACCAAACTGGTCGAAGAAGGATTCATGCATGAGGTCATGATTGATACCTATGACCGAAAACTTCACGACTATCTCATTAAAATATCGAGAACCGGTCTTGAATCAGAAGACTCTAAGAAATTATCCCGTGATTTAGATACCATCAAGGACTTTGAGCGTATTGGCGATCATTTAACCAATATCTTAGAGTTTTTCATGGAACGTTATGAAGAAAAAGTGATGTTATCTGAACAAGGAGCCAAAGATTTAAAAACCTTGTTCGACCTTCTTTCAGACATGTTAAACGATACGCTAGAAGCGTTTGCCAGCAACAACCTTGAACTCGCCTCCAAAGTCGTGACATATGAAGATTTGGTCGATGACATCGAGGAACGTTTTCGATACGATTACATTGAACGCTTAAAAAGCGGTCAAGTTATGGTGGCTTCCAATTATCCTGACATACTAGCCAACTTAGAAAGAATTGGGGATCACTTGATGAACATCGCATCATCGGTGATTGAACCGATGTATATCCCACAAAACATTATCTTACCAAAACCAAAAGAAATCGACCGTGATCTTTAGGAGGATCCATGTTCAAACTTGTAGCGCCTTTTGAACCCAAAGGGGATCAAATTCAAGCGATTGAATCCTTAAAAACCCATTTTGATGCCGGCATTAAAGAGCAGGTTCTTTTGGGTGCGACCGGAACAGGTAAGACCTTCACCATGGCTCACGTAATCCAAAAGATGGGTAAAAAGACGCTTATTTTGGCCCATAATAAAACGTTAGCCGGTCAGTTATTTGGCGAACTCAAGGCGTTTTTCCCAGAAAACAAAGTCGAGTACTTCATATCTTACTACGACTATTATCAACCCGAAGCGTACGTTGTCTCAACAGACACTTACATTGAAAAAGATTCATCCATCAACGATGAAATCGATGAGATGCGCCACAGTGCCACCGCATCTTTACTGGAACATGACGATGTGATTGTGGTATCCTCTGTTTCATGCATTTATGGAATCGGAGACCCTGAAGACTACAAAAATTCGATGATTTTCTTAAGGAAAGACGAAGCCTATGGAAGAGATCGTCTCATTAATAAACTGGTTGAACTGACTTATCAACGAAACGACATTGATTTTCATCGTGGAACCTTTAGAGTGCGTGGCGATTCAGTCGAGGTTATTCCAGCCTATGAGCGCGAAAGCGGCATTCGAGTGACCTTCTTTGGGGATGAAGTTGAATCCATCAAACGGTTTGAAGTCATCACCGGACAAGCTATGGAAGCATTGAGTTACATCACCATTTTTCCAGCCACACACTTTATGACCAACAAAAGCAAACTAAACGAATCCATTCGAAGAATTCATAATGAACTGCAAGAACAAATCGCCTTTTTCAAGGGGCAAAACATGCTTTTAGAAGCCCAACGGATTGAACAAAGAACCCGCTATGATATGGAAATGTTAGAAGAAATAGGGGTGTGTAGCGGTGTTGAAAACTATTCGAGACACCTATCGCTTCGTGAAGCAGGAGAAACTCCAGCGACCCTTATCGATTTTTTTGGTCCCGATTTTCTTTTGATTATCGATGAATCCCATGTGACGATTCCACAAGTTAGAGGCATGTATCACGGCGACCGCTCGAGAAAGACGACATTAGTGGATCATGGGTTTCGCTTGCCAAGTGCACTGGATAACCGACCGCTTCAATTTGATGAATTCGAACAAAAAATGGATAAAGTGATCTACCTATCAGCCACGCCTGGGGTTTATGAACTGGAAAAGAACATCCCTATCGTCGAACAAATTATCCGTCCCACGTATCTTTTGGATCCTGAAATTGAAGTTAAGCCAACACAAGGCCAAATTGATGATTTGTTCTTTGAAATTAAGCAACGAATTTTAAAAAACGAACGCGTCCTAGTTACCACCTTGACGATTCAAATGAGCGAAGATTTAACCGCTTATTTCAAGCAACTTGGGCTTAAAGTGGCGTATTTGCATAGCGAAATCAAATCGTTAGAACGGATCAACATTCTAAGAGACCTAAGATTAGGAAAATACGATTGCCTCATCGGTATCAATCTTCTACGGGAAGGATTGGATTTACCTGAAGTATCGTTGGTTGCGATCTTGGATGCCGATAAGCAAGGATTTCTTAGAAGCGAAAGAAGTTTGATTCAAACCATAGGCCGCGCAGCACGGCATCTAAACGGAAAAGTCATCATGTATGCCGATCAGATCAGTGAGGCCATGCGGATTGCGATTGATGAAACCCATCGTAGAAGAAACGTGCAGGCGACCTTTAATCATACCCATGGTGTTGTTCCGGTATCCATTCAAAAAGACATTCGAGAAGCCATCACCATCAAGCAAAATATAGAAGAACAAAAAACGTATCCAAAGATGACCAAAAAGAACAAGGAAAAACTGCTGAAAGATTTGGAACACGACATGCGTCAAGCCGCACGCAATCTTGATTTTGAAAAAGCAGCTGAAATTCGAGATTTGATATTCGAACTTAAGGCAGACCAATGATGTCTGCCTTTTTCATTTGATATGAACCCCTTGATGTGGTATGATAAATCCGGTGATGGAAATGAAAGCAAAAGAATGCTATGAAGCAGGTTTAAAGCATTATGCTTTAGGCGCAATCAATAAAAACGTCATGATGGCTTTGGAACAGTTTTCCAAAGCAGCCACACTAGGGTATGCCGATGCGAATTACTTCCTAGGACGAATCCATACGTTAGGGGATCAAGTGGCGATTGACTATTCAGTGGCCAATGCCTATTACGAGGAAGGAATTAGACAACATTCCTTTAAGTCACTCTATGCTTATGGCTTGATGTTTTACCACGGGTTAGGAGTCGCAAAAGATGAGATGGAAGCCAAAACACTTTTGGAAAGAGCATTTCGCCCGCTATTAGAAGAAGCCAAGAAGAAAGACCCCGTTTCAATGTACATGATAGGAACCTATTATTACTATGGGTTTGGTGTCACACCATCGTTGTTTCAAGCGATGGACTGGTTGAACCATGCCGCTTCTTTAGATTACGCAGATGCCCAATACATGCTTGGAATGATTCATGAGTCCCAAGCTGAAAACGATCAACAAAGAAGAATTGCCAAAGCGCTATACGAAAAAGCCGCCTTACAACATCACTCCTATGCGCTTTATGGATTAGCCATGATGGCGCTTGAAGAAGAAAACCAAAAACAAGCCATCCTTTATCTTGAGCAAGCTGCACGTCAAAATTATGCGCTCGCTGCCTTTTCATTGGGGATGATTTATCATGAGAAAGAGCCTAAACACCCAGAAAAAGCGTTTGAGTGGTTCGTTGAAGCTGCAAAAGGGGACCACAAAGAAGCACTCTACTATGTGGGACTTTATTATCATCAAGGAAAAGGCGTTACCAAAGATTTGGATCAAGCCATCTTGTGGTACAAGAAAGCTGCCCTTAAGTCTGAAAAAAATGCCTTGTATCATTTGGCCATGATTTTAAAGGGTCAGCAAACAGAGGATTCATCGTCTGTATACACCCTTTTGCACGAAGCTGCGAAACAAGATCACCCGCATGCTCAGTACAACCTAGGTGTTATGCATCATAAAGGCGACGGCATTCCACAGGATGATGAAAAAGCCTTCTATTGGTATGAAAAAGCTTCAAAAACACTTGCAAGTGCCCAGTATAACCTAGGCATGATGTATTTTGAAGGAAAAGTGGTTCCAAAAGATGAAATCAAAGCGAGAGACCTATGGGAGAAAGCAGCATCATCAGGTTTTCAACCAGCTGTCAAACTCATGTATTCCATCAAAAACTATGAGAAACTTCAAAAATCTTAGCGCGTACGTATGCACGTGTAATTAATAAGGAAAGTCAACAAAAAAACCGCCTGACATAGACGGTTTTAGTTGACCTTTTTTATTGTTTGACGATTCCGCGTTTGACGATTTGAATCAACACGTTTACAGCTAACCGCATTTGTTGAATAGATGCAAATTCGAGTCGACCATGATAATGAAACCCACCGGTACCTAAATTGGGACAAGGAAGTCCTTGATACGTCAGTCTAGCCCCATCTGTGCCACCTCGAATAGCACCCAACTCAGGCGTTATGCCAACGTCACGCATTGCATCTATGGCCAATTTTAGAACATGAGGGTGTTTTTTGATGATTTCTTTCATGTTGTAATACGTATCGAACAGGTTCATATCAACGGCAACATACCCGTATTTGGCGTTTAGATACACTTGAATCGACTCGAATTCAGCTTTTTGCTTTTCAAAAAGAGATTTATCGTGATTGCGGATGATGTACTTCACTTTGGTTTCCTCACATCCTCCTTTTATGTCGGTAAGGTGATTAAACCCTTCATATCCTTCGGTCAGTGCGGGGTTTAACCCAACCGGTAGCATGTGATGAAATTCCATGGCTAAGTGGACGGAGTTAATCATCTTATTTTTGGCAGAACCAGGATGGATGCTTTTTCCATGAAAGGTGAGTTCTGCTGTAGCGGCGTTAAAATTTTCGTATTCCATAATCGCGACATCTCCTCCATCGGAGGTGTAAGCGAAATCTGCCTGGAAAAAAGAATAATCAAAAAAATCAGCACCTTCTCCAATTTCTTCATCTGGGGTGAAACAAACATAGATATCCCCACGCTTTTCTTCAGGGTGTTCAACGAAATAGGAGAGCATCTCCATGATTTCAGCGATTCCCAATTTGTCATCAGCACCTAAAAGGGTATTCCCATCGGTGACGATGAGGTCATCCCCTATGACGCGCTTTAAACTAGGGTAATGATCAACAGACATTTGATAATGATCATTTAAAGCAATTGGAGAACCGTCATACCGTTTAATGATGTTAGGATTGACAGGATAACCCGGAGCGTCAAATGATGTATCCATATGGGCGATGAATCCAATGGTATACCCCCCTTCAACGTTTCCTTTTAAAAATCCATAAACATACCCTTTGTCATCCATGAAGCCTTCGATGCCAATCTCATTGAGCTCTTGAACCAATAGGTTTCCCAAATCTTTTTGCTTCTCAGTTGAAGGGTGCCGTTTGCTATTGGGGTCTGATTGTGTGTCAATTTTGGCGTATTTGATAAATCGTTGTACCAATCGATCCATGATGTTACCGTCCTTTTGATGATTTTATAAGCCTATTATAACGCAAAATCGATATAAAATGGAAGAATATTAATAAAATTAAGCAAGAAATTAATAAAATTAAGCAAAAAATCAAAAAAATTAACTTTTTTTAATAAAATGTGTTGACAAACTGGATTTTCTTTCATATAATTAAGGTGTAAATTAAAAAAATCAACAAAAGGATTAAAAAAATGAAAAGAAATGAAGTTTTGGATAAATTACAAAACCACGAGATCAGCGTTAAAGAAGCATATCGCATGATAACCAGACAACCAAAACCTATCAAAATGAGAAGAGCATCGTTCATCAAAGCAAGCATCAACATCCCTGATGAAAAAGGTGTCAACATCTTGCTCAAAGTCTTACTCGCACTCCCTCTTCCAATTTTCATTTTCAAGTGGTTTTTAAAAAGGCGAAAAAGCATGAAGATATCTCAAGTGGATTTATCAGTCGAGGAGCTCATCGATCTGGTATCTTACCGGGGCATTCAATTACATGTGAAATCGCATGATGGCGTTAAGATTAAATTTAAAACCATTTAGGAGGAAAGAATCATGAAAAAAACAAACAAGGTCTATTCACACCAAGTCATAAGCAATAATGTTACCCCACAAAACAACCCATTCTTCGCTTTAACAGAAGATCAATTCAACGCACAAGAATCTCAATTCTTTGCTGAGAAGACAATTAACCAACAAGGGTTAAACCGTAGAAGCAATCATGTAGCTCAAGACATTACAAGTGACTGTTATCAACTGATTCATCATGAGTTCAAAAACACATTCAATAGCTAATTATTAGAAGGAGATCCCCATGAGAGACAAATCAAAAGTTTACCCCGTATTATCCAGTTGTCCAGTTTGTAAAAGCGACTTATATGTCGAAAAGCTCCATTGCCATCGTTGTGGTACAAGCGTTGAAGGAAATTTCTCGCTATCCAAGTTCAATTACTTAGAACCCGAGAAACTCTATTTCATAGAAGTCTTTGTCAAAAACAGAGGCAATATTAAACAAATCGAAAAAGAACTGAACATCAGCTACCCAACCGTCAAGCGCATGCTCGATGAAGTCATTGTCGGAATGGGTTACCCACTTGATGATGAAGAAGATGTACCTGCAAAGGAAAAAGACTTACCCAAGATCAACAAAGCATCAATTCTAGAACGCATTGAGAAAAAAGAAATCACGGTTTCAGAAGCGCTAGAACTATTAAAGAAAAAGTAAAAGGAGAGATCAACCATGTCAAAAGACCAATACAAAGAAGAAAGAATGAAGATCCTTGAACTCTTATCCAAAGGAGTCATCTCAACAGAAGAGGCTGAAAAGCTGTTGGCCGCTTTGGGTAAAAGCGATCAAGAAACCCCAATCAATACCGTATTTTTACCCAATGACAAGAAAATGCCATTTCGCATGTTAAAAATTTTCGTTGATTCATCAGATGGCGATAACATCAAAATTCAACTTCCAATCGAGTTTGCCAAACTTTTAAAAACTAAAAAGTTCAGTGCAAACTTAGAAGGATCAGACATTGATATTGATTCGTTACTTGATATGATTAATCAAGGCGTTGTGGGCGAAATTGTCAATGTGCAATCGGGCGATGGCGATAACATTCGAATCGTTGTCGAATAATTCGGTAGCATACCCCAAAAAGCAAGAATAGAACGCAAAATTGCGTTCTATTCTTGTGTCGTTGCATCAAGACTATGACCTAAGGAGACTCATCATGTTATTTGGAAAGCATTTTGGAAAGTATTACATTAAATACTTGCTTTATTTTTTGATTGGGATTGCTGTGTTAGTGGTTGTCAACTGGTACCAGCTTGAAATTCCCATGTACGTAGGAAGGTTGATTGATCATTTAAAGTCGAATGATATCTCAACCGTCTATTTGGACCGACTAATTCTTAACATCTTGATTATTGCTATTGGGTTAACTGTCGGACGTTTTATTTGGAGATACACCATTTTTGGCGCATCTCGAAGCATCGAATTTGATCTTCGAAACGCCATGTTTTCTCATGCAACAAAACTTTCACAAAGTTTTTACAGCCACGAAAAAGTGGGTGGATTAATGGCGCATTTCATCAACGACTTAGAAGCGGTTAGAATGAGTTTCGGACCCGGTGTTTTAATGCTTGTTGATGGCCTTGTTTTAGGTGGGTTTTCTATTTATAGAATGGCGGATTTGGACTATAAGTTAACTTTTTATGCGGCACTGCCCATGTTTTTACTCACGGTTGCCCTAGTATTCATCCGAAAAAAGATCACGGCTAAGTTCAAACAACGACAAGAAGCAGTTGAAAAACTTTCGGATTTCACCCAAGAAAACTTTTCAGGAATCTCTGTCATTAAAGCGTTTGTTCGAGAAATGAAAGAAGCGCTTATGTTTGACAAGAAGAACATGCACTTGTATCAAACGAACATGGGATTTGTCAAATTTCTGATTGTGATTAACATTGCGATTGGTTTTGCTTTAAACATTGTGATTTTGCTCATCGTTGTTTTAGGAAGTGTTTTGGTCATAAATTATGAACAGACCGGGTTTACCATTGGACAGCTGACCCAATACATTGCCTATTTCTTCACATTGATTTGGCCAACCATGGCCCTTTCTCAGTTTATCAATATTCAGGCTCAAGCTAAAGCGTCTGCTGGACGTATTGGCAAGTTCTTGGATTCTAAAATCGAAGTAGAAGATCACGAAGAGGCGTTGGAGATTCACGACTTAAAAGGATCAATCGATGTTAAGAACCTTAATTTCCAGTACCCCGATGGGGATAATCTTGTTTTAAAAAATGTCAGTTTTTCTATTAAACAAGGAGAAATGGTGGGTATTTTGGGACGTACAGGAAGCGGCAAAAGCAGCCTCGTCGATTTATTTTTGCGCATCTACAATCTTGAAAAAGGCATGATGTATATTGGTGGTCATGATATCATGGACGTGAAGGTGTCATCGGTTAGAGAGGCTATCGCTTATGTTCCACAAGACAATTTCCTCTTTTCGGACACGATAACAAATAACATCGGTTTTTCGATGGAAACACCCGATATGGATCAAATCATCGAATCTTCTAAACTTGCCGATGTTTATGACAACATCATGGGCTTTCAAGAAGGGTTTGATACGATATTAGGTGAGCGAGGCGTAACGGTTTCAGGAGGTCAGAAACAACGGATCTCCATTGCCCGAGCACTTGCTAAAGATCCAGAAATTCTGATTTTAGATGATTCGGTATCAGCAGTCGACACGAAAACAGAAGAAGCCATTATTAAAAACCTTCATCGCATTCGTAAAGGCCGCACCACTATTTTCATTGCTCACCGGATTTCAACTGTCAAAAAGATGGATAAAATTATCTTATTACACCAAGGCGAAGTTGTTGCGATTGGGTCTCATCAAGACCTGATGAAAACCTCCCCCATGTACAAAGACATGGTTCGCAGACAGCAACTCGAGAATTTGGTTCAAGGAGGGGAAGCAGCATGAAAGACTTTAAAGACTATACCCGAGAGCGAAGCGACAAAGAAGTTGTAAGGCGTTTAATTGGCTACATGAAGCCCTATCGAAAGCAGTTTTTCATCGTAATTGTTTTGGTGTTTGTGGGCTTAGCCATCCAATTATTGCCGCCTTATCTCATCGGGCGAACCGTGGATGTTATTGGCGATTCTAGCCTTCTAAGAGACGATAAGATTCAGTTTCTCATTCTCTTGTCAACGGTATTTTTAATCTTCTTAGTATTAGGGAACATCACAGCATTCATCCAAAACTACATGTTACAAAAAATTGGTCAAAAAACGGTGGCCACATTAAGAGATGAGGTCTTCAATCATATTGAACACCTTGCGATTGCCCAGATTAATCAAGTTCCTGTAGGAAAATTGGTGACACGTGTTACCAACGACACGAATGCGATTGGTGAAATGTACACCAATGTGGCGGTAAACCTCATCAAAAGTGCGTTGCATTTGGTCGCGATTATCGCTGTTTTGTTCTTATACAACTGGAAACTTGCCCTTTATGTCATGGCTGTTTTGCCGCTTATCATTTTAGCATCGGTCATCTTTAGAAAGTTTTCTAGAGCATCCTATCGGCGCGTTCGAGCCTCGGTTTCAGAGGTTAATGCGTTTCTATCGGAGAACTTATCTGGAATGAAGGTGACCCAAATCTTTAACCAAGAAACTAAAAAGAAAAACGAATTTAAGAACCATTCGCTTAAACTGAGAAACAGTTATCTTAGGGAAATCATGGTGTATGGTATTTATCGTCCATCGGTTTACGCCATTTCCATGATCGGATTGCTTCTTGTCTTATACATTGGCTACAAAGAAGTCATCATCAATCCCCTGTTTACTGCAGGCATGCTCTTTGCGTTTTATACGTACGTTTCAGACTTTTTTGAACCCATCCAGCAAATGGCAGAGCAATTTAACTCGTTGCAAAATGCGTTCGCATCCGCTGAAAAAGTGTTTGATGTCTTGGACACCAAACATGAAATCGTGGATCATCCCGATGCCATCGAGTTAACATCCTTTTCAGGACATATCGAGTTTAAGAATGTTTGGTTTTCTTATTTGCCAGACTTGTGGGTTCTAAAAGACGTCAGCTTCACGGTAAAACCAGGCGATACTGTCGCTTTTGTAGGAGCAACGGGATCCGGCAAAACAACCATTCTAAGCTTAATTGTTCGTAACTACGACATTCAAAAGGGACAAATTTTGATTGATGGCGTCGACATCAAAACGTATAAAATTGCATCATTGAGACGGCATATCGGTCAGATGCTACAGGATGTCTTTCTCTTCACAGGAACCATTTATGAAAACATCACGTTACGCGATGAAAGCATTGATCTTAGCGAGGTGAAATCCGCAAGTGAATACGTGGGTGCGAATACCTTTATCGATAAATTGCCCGAAGGGTATGATCATATGGTGTTAGAAAGAGGAAACAATTTTTCAAGCGGACAACGACAACTAATCTCTTTCGCTCGAGCGCTTGTTTATAAACCCTCTTTAATGATTCTCGATGAGGCGACAGCCAATATCGATAGCGAAACTGAAGAGTTGATTCAAGAATCGCTTAAAAAAATGATGAACATTTCAACCATGCTCATTGTTGCTCACCGCTTATCAACCATTCAACACAGCACTAAGATCATTGTCATGCAACAAGGCGAAATCGTGGAAGAAGGATCGCATCAGGAGTTGCTAAAAAGGAAAGGCATTTATCACAGCTTGTATCAATTGCAGTACGAGGAACAACAATCCACCGAAGGGGCTACATCAGAAATTGAACTGGCGCCTTCAACCTAACATTTGGGAGTTTAGAAATTCACATAAAAATAATGAAATGAGGTAGAAACATGTTAGAAAAAGCAGTATTGCAAGCTTTGCTTGCAGAAGCGCTCGAAACAGGTGCTGATTTTGCTGAAATCTTCTTAGAAGACACCAAGTCCTCTTTAATTAGAGTGATGAATGGAGAAGTGACTTCTATCGATTCTGGCAACGTGCACGGAGCCGGAGTCAGGCTAATCCAAGATGTGGATGAAGTTTACGGGTTTACCAATGAAGTGACCTATGAGTCGTTAAAAAACGTCATCCAAGGATTAAAATCCTCCTTTAGTGGTTCGCCTAAAGCAGCTACACCGCTTGGGGAAAAAGAACCCTATGTGTATGATGTTCAAAGACCGATGGACTCTGTCATGATCAAAGAAAAAACGGACTTGCTCCAAGAGCTGTCCACCATCATGAAAAATCATGACACGAGAATTGTCCAAGCCATGGTTCAGTTGGTTGAAAACGAACAAAGCGTACTCATCGCCAACTCTTTAGGGACATTCCAAGACGATGTCAGAACGTATACGCGTTGCGTGATGATGGCTGCATCAAGCGAAAACGGCATGATGCAACAAGCGTATGAAGGCCCAGGCCGTTTCATGGGATTTGAGTTTTTTGATCATGTTGACTGCAGACGTTTAGCTAAAGAGGTGGCAGAATCGTCGATTCGTTTATTAACTGCAGAAGATATGACATCTCAAGTGATGCCTGTTGTTTTACACAATGCATTTGGAGGCGTTATCTTCCATGAAGCATGTGGTCACCCCCTTGAAGCGACTTCGGTAGCGAAAGGACTATCTCCTTTTGTCGGAAAACTCGGACAACAAGTCGGTTCCGATCTTGTGACAGCATACGATGATGGGGATGTTGATCAAGCATGGGGTAGACTTTCTTTCGATGATGAAGGAAAGAAAACTCAAAAAAACCTACTCATTGAAAACGGCATTCTCAAAGGGTATCTCATCGACTTTAGAAATGGTCGTAAAATGAAAATGGATCCAACAGGGTCTGCCCGCAGACAATCGTATAAATTCTCACCAACATCACGGATGAATTCAACTTATATTGCGCCTGGTAAAGACACATTCGAAGACATCATCAAAGATACACCCTATGGTCTTTTCGCCAAAAAGTTAGGTGGAGGTACGGTTCAACCTGCAACGGGCGAATTTAACTTTGCCGTTATGGAAGGCTATATGATTGAAGATGGAAAACTGACACGCCCTGTCAGAGGCGCTATGCTTATTGGGCACGGCAAAGATGTATTGTTTAAAATCGATAAAGTAGCGAACAATCTCGAGTTTGGTCAAGGCGTTTGTGGATCGATATCGGGCGGAGTTCCTGTTGATGTCGGACAACCGACCATTCGGGTTTCATCAATGACAGTTGGCGGTTCAGGAGGTAAGAAATAATGTATCAAGATTGGATTCAGTTAGGCCTTTCCAAAGGCATTACCGACTTAGAAATATTTGCCGTAAAAAATCAAAGTCTTAAACTTTCAGTTTATCAGTCCAAAGTGGATCAACATGTCCAATCCAGCGTAGAATCTGTTTCCATTCGTGGAATCGTTGATCAAAAGCTGGCCACTGTTCGTTTTGAAAATCTTGAGACATCCAACATCGATTATATGCTTGATCGTCTGATTCAAAACGCAAAAGCGATCACCGTTTTAGAGCCCGCTATCATCTATGAAGGATCACCCTCTTATCCTAGCGTTGATGAAGAGAGTTTTGATTTCACAACTGTCCCTGCGTTGGATAAAATCAATCTGCTAAAAAAAGTGGAAGCGGGTGTTAATCAACATGAAAAAGTTAGTCAAGTTCAAACCACTATGTATCAGGAATACCAAACCACAACATCGATCGTGAACTCAAAAGGTTTGAACTTGCAACGGATTCAATCGTTTGCCTATGCCTATGCTGTCGGTGTCTTCAAAGAAGGCGAAGACGATATTCAAACGGCGCATGATATCAAATTGGTCCGGAATTTTAACGAGTTTAATGCGGATCAAATGATCGAAGCAACCATAAAACGGGGTGTTGCTAAACTGGGTGGAACCACCATCAGTTCAGGGTCTTACCCCATCGTTTTTGCAAACGAAATGTTTTCTTCCATCTTAGAAGTCTTCAACACCATTTTTTCAGGTGAAGCAGCTTTCCGCAATTTGACCTCTCTCAAAGACAAAGTGGGTCAAAAGATTTTTGACGAAAAAATTAACTTAATCAATGACCCACTGAACAAAGAAGCCAATTTCAAAATCCCATTTGATGATGAAGGTGTCGCTTGTCAACAACGCTATGTTGTTGAAAAGGGTGTTTTCACAGGATTTAATCACAATTTGAAAACCGCTAAAATCTTCAACTGTGAACCGACTGGAAACTCATTTGGAGGGAGCATTCAACCCGCTAACTTGGTTTTAGAACCAGGTGAGATTGCGTTTGAGGATTTAATCAAGACCATCGAGGATGGTGTTCTCATAACGGATTTGGTTGGGCTCCATGCCGGTGTTCAAACCGTATCAGGTGATTTCAGCTTGCAAGCAGCCGGTCAAAAAATCGAAAAGGGACAATTGGCTTATCCCGTAAAAATGATTGTCATATCAGGTAACTTCTTTGATATGATGAAAAAAGTCGTGGCGTTAGGAAGCGATCTGAAGTTTAACACATCAGGAATTGCGAGCCCATCGGTTTATATCGAAAGCCTAATGGTAGGCGGTAAATAATTCGTTTAAATTTCTAAAGCGGTTTCCATTGGAAACTGCTTTTTTTTGCTAAACCCGCATAAAAATGCTCAATGGCAAAGCCGCTCTATGTTACAATGAGAAGTAGGAAGGGGTGAAAAACATGTTAAAACAACTGATTAAGGATGGCCATCATGAGCTGATAAAGGCCTTTTTGGATGACATTCATGCGTTTGATTTATCGGAGTTGTTCGTAGAACTTGACGATGCTGAAAAGCAGGTTGTTTATGATGTTTTAGACCCTGAAAAATTGGCTGAACTCGTCTCTTACTTAGATGTTGAAGCAGCGGCTGAAGTCTTATCCGATTTTGACATTGAACAGCAAGTTGAACTCATTGAGATGATGGAACCAGACGATGCGGTCGATATCATTCAAGAGTTAGAGGATGATGAGCAACAAGAACTGTTAGAAGCTCTAGGTTCTGAATCGGATTTGGTATCGTTGATTCAATACGAGGAAGATGAAACAGGTTCTGCAATGACCAATCTTATGGTCGTTATTCATCCCGATATGGATGTCAAACCAGCGACTAAGCATGTGATTAAAGAAGCCGCTGATGTTGAATCCATCAACACCATCTTTGTCGTAGATGAGCATAACCAGTTTAAAGGGATTGTACCACTCAAAAAGCTTTTAAAAACAAAAACACCGTGTGAAGTAGAAGCCATTATTGAAGAGTCACCGGTTGTTTATGATACCGATCCCATCGAAAAAACCATTCAAGCGATTCGAAACTATGCTATTTTTGAAATGCCAGTAGTTGACCAGCAGGGTCACCTTCTTGGTATGGTTACTTTGGATGACGCATTAGACATTTATGAAGAAGAAGCTCAAGAAGATTTCGAAAAACTTGCTGGTCTTCCTGAAACCGATCCAGATTTTGGTCCCATACGGACAGCTTTCCATCGGTTACCATGGCTTTTATCGTTATTGGCGTTAACCATCCCGATTGCGATGGTGACCTCGTTGTTTGAAGAAACATTGGCCATGGTAGCCATTCTTATCGTTTTTCAACCGTTAATCTTGGATTCAGCAGGGAACGTCGCTACGCAAACGTTAGCGGTCGTTCTTAAAATGTTCTCATCGCATGAAACAGGTTTTTGGAAAAACGCTGTCCGTGAAATTTTGACGGGTATCATGAATGGATTTGTCATTGGATTCATTGCGTTTGGGATGACTTATTTGTTTTCAATTATTAATCCATCGCTAACCAGTAATGCTGTTTTAATGAGTTTTGTGGTCGGAATGTCGCTGTGGTTTACGGTGATTTTAGCACCGATTGTCTCGATTGTGATTCCTGTTTCCCTAAGGGCTTTAAAACAAGATCCTGCAGTGGCCTCTGGGCCGTTTATCACCACGTTAATTGATGTGGGAGCGCTGATGATCTATTTTGGTTTGGCAACGCTGTTACTTGGAGGCATCTTATGAAAAAAATCAATTTCAAACATACAGATGACCACTTGAAAAAAACATTCAAAAACTATTTTGCATACGATTTGGCGATGCTTTATCCGACATTTGATGAGACTGAGAAAAAAAGAGCCCTTAGTCTTATTGGACTTGAAAAGATGACCGACATGTTTGTTGAGTTGGATACTGAACTGCAATATGAGCTCTTTTTTCTTATTGAGGACCCAAGAAAAAGATCTCTATTTGTTAGTCTAGAAATCGATGATCTAAAGGAGTTTTTTAGCCACTTAGATGAGGAAGAAAAAGCCTCACTAATGCCATTTATTCCCAAATATAAGGCCAAAACACTTGAATATTTGATGACATACGATGAGGATTTAGCAGCGTCCATCATGTCGACCGATTTTATTACGTTATTTAAGGATGTCACGATAAAAGAAGCAACGCACAAGGTCATTACCTCATCTAAAGAAAATGATTTTATCGATATTCTTTTTGCAGTGGATGACGACAAACGTATTTTGGGAATCATTGACCTGAAAAATCTCATTATTGCAAGACCCAATACAAAACTAGAAAGTTTAATCGAAGAGGATTTCCATTTCGTTTATGAAAATGAGTCCATTGAAAAAGCGATAGAAACGGTTATGGACTATGACCGTAACGCGATTCCGGTCCTCGATAGTGAGGATCGTGTCATCGGTGTGATTACAGCGGATGATATTTTTGATGAGATTATAGAAGACCGGGAATACGACTATCAACGCATGGCTTTGCTATCGGATCATGAGTCCAGTTCCTCAGCGTTAACACGGTCTAAGCAACGGTTACCTTGGTTAATGATTGCGGTTGTCTTAAACCTGTTCATTGCTTTATTTATTTCAAGTTTTGAAGCGACTTTTACAGAGGTTGCAGCGCTGGTTCTCTTTCAACCGTTAATCTTAGGCATGGCGGGAAACATTGGGACTCAGTCTTTAGCTGTCACCATTTTGGGGCTGCATTTAAACACCTTCGATAGCAATCAATTGCCAAAAAAACACATCATCAAAGAGGTTTGGGTTGGCTTAATGAATAGCCTCATTTTAGGGTTTTCGTCATTTTTGCTTGCGTTCACTTTTTTAAACGTTTCCAAAACCGGGTCGCAAAGACCGATAGAAGTTGGAGCAATCGTGGGCATTGCCGTTTTCTTTTCGATGTTCATCTCTGCTTTGGTCGGTGTGTTTGTTCCAATATTATTGAACAGGGTTAAACAAGACCCGGCAGCAGCTTCAGGCCCTATTTTGACTACCATCAACGACTTGGTCGCATCCGTTGTTTATTTTGGGATTGCCACCATCGTATTTTTATAAGAAAAAGAGGATATAAAGATGGAAAAATACATCAAAGTTTATCAAGAAACCCGGAAAAAAATCAAGGCTTATGAATATTTCACATGGCTCATGAGTTGGGATATGGAAACCGAAGCCCCCAAAGGTTCGCATGCCTATCGGACGCGACAATACGAAGTCATGGCGCAAGAAATCTACACCATTCAAACCAATTTAGAATACATGGAAGCGATTGACTACCTCATGGAGCATCTTTGTGAACTATCCGATCAAGCATTAGCTATTGAAATCAAAAGTGTGTATAAAGGGCTAAGAATCATCAAGAAAGTTCCTAAAGATGAGTACATTGCCTACCAAGTTTTGATTTCAGAAGGACCCATCATTTGGGCACAAGCCAAAGAAAATAACGATTTTAAAGCGTTTCAACCGCTATTGGAAAAGATCGTGTTAGCTAACAGAAAGCTCGTTCAGTATCTTAAAACCGATGATCTTAAGGGATATGACATTTTGTTGGACTTCTATGAAGAGGGTTTAACCACAAAAGAGTATGATCATTTCTTTGAAACTCTAAAAACACATCTCGTTCCTTTTGTGAAAGAAGTCACGAAAAAATCTAAAAAACGGTTCAAAAAAGCCTTATCAACATCTATTTTTCCAATTGAAGGGCAAAAAGCGTTTGCTCACTATTTATTGGATGTCGCTCAGTATAATTTGGATCATGGGGTGCTCAAAGAAAGCGCCCACCCGTTTACGTCAGGTGTATCCAGTCAAGATGTTCGGATCACCACGAAGTATCATGAAGATAATGTCTTATCAAGCATTTTTTCTGTGCTTCATGAAATGGGCCATGGTCTATATGAACAGCAAAATGATCCCAAATACGATGGCACTTTTTTATCGGGTGGAACCTCAATGGGAATTCACGAGTCTCAATCACGCATGTATGAAAACATGATCGGGAGATCACGTGTATTTTGGTCAAAACACTATCCGAAATTGGTAGAAACGTTTCCCAAGCAATTAAAGGATGTCTCATTAGATGAATTTTATCGCTATACCAATCGGGTTGAACGGTCACTGATTCGGATTGAAGCGGATGAATTAACGTACTCGCTTCATATTATGGTTCGCTATGAAATCGAAAAACAACTCATCAATGGTAGACTTCGCGTCGAAGAGTTGCCAAAACGATGGAATCAATTGATGAGAAAATACTTAGGAATTGTTCCTAAGTCAGATAAAGAAGGGGTTTTACAAGATATTCATTGGTCATTTGGGGCCATTGGTTACTTTCCAACTTACGCCTTAGGCTCAGCTTATGCCGCACAAATCTATCATAAGATGAATCAAGAGATATCGGTTGAAGACGCTATTTTAAATGATTTTGGATTAATCAACGCTTGGCTAAAAGAGCGTGTGCATCAGTTTGGCAAAACGAAAACCCCTCAAGAGATTTTGATGATCGCGTCTAAAGAACCATTTAATCCTCAGTATTATGTGGATTATTTGATTTCGAAGTTCCAATAACCATGTTAACCGTTGGCACGTTTCATGACGTTACAGCCATCGATTTGGATTATGATGCACGAGGTGTCGTTCGAATCGATGATTCTGTCGTTTATGTTCCTTACTTGCTTCCTTCTGAAAAGGCCACGATAACGATTACGAAATGCTCAAAAAAGTTCGCTGAAGGCGTGATCGTCCAAAGACACACACAAAGCCCACATCGCATCTTTCATCCAGATGAGCACTTAGGTGGATGTGACACGATTCACATGGATGAAAAGCTCCAATCCGATTGGATGATTCAAATGGTTAAAAGAACACTTTATAAAGGCGCTCACCTTGACGTGATTCCTGAAGCCATTGTCACAGACGGAAAACGGACACATTACCGAAATAAAAGTGTTTTTCACGTGCTTTTTACCTCCCCTTTATCATTTGGTTTGTATCAAAAGAATCCTATTAAACTGGTTCAAGTGTCTGAGTTTGTCTTGTCCGATGAACCCACCCTATGGGTGCTCGAAGCCTTGATAAAAGCTCGCCTTTTCGTTGAAAATAACAGCATCCGAACGATGGTGATTAGGACCAACCCAGATGGAAAAGCATTGGTGACCTTTGTGGTAAATAAAGCGGAATTCAAAGGACAGTCCGAGGTGTTAACGTGTTTAGAAACGCTCGATTTCGTTACCGGTGTGACGTTTAATTTAAACCCTTATTCAAACACCATACTTAGCCAATCATCCATCACAATGATGGGAGAAAATAGACTGAAAATGCCTTTAAATAGAGGATATGTGTGGATTGATGATCGATCTTTTTTTCAAGTGAATCTGGGAGTTGCAAAGAAAGTATATGCCCTTATCGATAGCTATATAGAAAAAAACGACATCGTGATTGATGCGTTTAGCGGTGTTGGAAGCATTGGGTTTAACTTTTTGGGTAAGGCGAAAGAAATCATCATGATTGAATCCAATCCAGCGTCGTATCAGATGGCATTAAAGACGCAACACGATTTAGGTGCAAAATCCGTTAAGATTATCAATCAACCAGCAGAAAAGGCGATGATTGGGCTTAAAGGAAATGTGGTCATCCTCGATCCGCCTAGAAATGGTCTCATGCCGGAACTAACAGAACATCTTCTTAAAAATCCCTATCCCTGTTTGATTTACCTATCCTGTGACTTAAAAACACTGGCACGGGATTTGAATCGATTAAAAGAAATCTACACAATTGAAAAGGTCTATCCTGTTCTCATGTTTCCCAATACCTCTGAAACAGAAACGTTGGTCATCATGAAAACCGGTAAATTTTAGTAACTTTGATCCACGACAAACGGGTTATTGGTTTTCTCATGTTTGATGGTTGTGGTTTTCCCGTGACCGGGATAAACCATGGTCTCATCATCAAACCATTGGTAAAAGCGTTTGATGCTATTGATGATGGCATTTGGATTGGAAAGCGGTAAATCGGTTCGTCCGATGCTTTCGAAAAACAACGTATCCCCACTGAACAAATGCCCATCCATATAAAGTGCAGTACTGCCTTCTGTATGCCCTGGGGCTTCGTATACCGAAAACGTTTTTCCAGCTATAGAAAATGTATCCCCGTGATGGACCCAATGATCCACCGGAATGGGATAACCGATTCGATTATAACTGGATTTTCCTAACCAGATTTTATCTTTTTCAGGAGCGTACACTTTGGATTGATACAATGACTTTAGGTGTTTAACACCACCCACATGATCATGATGTCCGTGAGTAATATAGATGGCATCAACCGTTAAGAGGTTATCTTTGAGATAATCCAATAGTTCGTCACTCTCGTAACCAGGATCAATGACCAAGGCATCTCCATTGTCATGGATCACGTAACAATTGGTTCGATAATCTCCCAAAGAGAATTTGGCAATGTGCATGTTTGCATCCTCCTTATTCCGTAGGTCATTATATCATAATTCCTTCCTTTCCCACTCTTTTTTCTCTCTGATGAGGGAGGTTTCCTGTAAAATTTCACATAAGATTGAGTTTCATTGACAAAAAAATAAAAATTTGCTATCATTAATTGAGTTTTAGGAGGGATATTATGCTCTGGGTAGATTACATTATCATCGTTGTTGCCGTCTTGTTATCAGTTGTTGTTTTGCTACAAAGTTCTCAAGACAATATTCAAGATGCATTCAGTGGAGAAAAATCTGAACTTTTCAAAAATAAAAAGTCTCGGGGATTCGAGCTGGTGATGATGAGAGCTTCAGCCATCTTAGGCGCGTTGCTCATCATTTTGGTGGTTGTTTCCAACAATTTGCACTAATCCAAACATAAAAGTGTTTCCTCGGGAACGCTTTTTTTCTCGAAGGAGGTCTACATGCCCCAACGGTATTTCGTTTTAGAAAACAACGGGTCAATTGAAGGGCAAGATGCCCATCATATTCGTCATGTCATGCGCATGACATTGGGAGATTCTATAATTGTCTGTCATCAAGGAAAGTGTTTTGATGCAGTGATAAGTGGCATTGGCACTCAAGTTCACTACACCATCAAGCGCGAATTATTGGCTCCAACATCGATTCACGTAACCCTTGTTCAAGGGCTTCCCAAACACCCAAAGCCGGAGTTTGTAGCCAAGTATGCTACCATTTTTGGTGTTTCACACCTTGTCTTTGTTCCTATGAACCGTTCGATTGCCAAACTTGAAAACACAGCCAATAAGCAAAAGAGACTCGATGCTATTGCGAAAGAAGCCGCGGAACTGTCTCATCGATTTGACGTTCCTCCCATCCAGTTTTTAGAGTCCATCAAATCCCTTGATATGAATCCCTTTCAAGTCATTTTACTAGCTGACGAAGCCCAAAAAGACAATCGGTTAGAATCGTTTTATAACCCATCTTTGCATCAACGTATTATGATTATTATTGGACCCGAGGGAGGCATTGATCCTGAGGAAAGAAAGTGGTTCTTAGAACAAGGCGCTCATCCCATCACGTTGGGTCATGCTATCTTACCAACTGAAGCCGCATCGCTTTATCTTTTGAGCCGTTTGTTGGCATAAAAAAGCGAAATGGCTTTGACAAATGCTAAAAAATCGTATATAATGATGAAGGCTATGAACAGTAAGCGTGGAAGGAGGGCAGACCATGCCTAAAACAGTTGTTCGCGAAAAAGAATCGATTGAAGATGCACTACGTCGCTTTAAGCGCGAAGTTTCTAAATCTGGGAACCTTCAAGAAGCACGCAAACGTGAGTTTTACCTGAAACCCTCGGTAGAACGCAAAGAACGCCAACGCGCAGCACGCTCTAAGAAAAAGTAATCAAAAATTCGCACCCATTCGGTGCGTTTTTGTTCTAACAGATGAAAAAAAGTACACCGGTGCTTTTTTATTTTTTTGGGTGTGGTATAATATAAACACGAATAAGGAGCGGATTTAATGAAATTAAATCGACACATTCATCACGCCGAAGCCATCGCACGACTCGTTGGCATACAAGATCGCAATCTCCTGGTGTTTAAACAATACCTTGGCATTACCGTATCGGTAAGAGGTTCAGAAATCCATACGGATGCCAAGCCACAGATGATGCCATTGATGGAGGCGATTTTTCATGTTTTAATCGAACTTGCTGAAAACCAAGTGTTGTTAACAGAAAGAGATGTCATGTACATTATCAAACTGGCTGAAAAGAACCAATTGGAAGGCATTTTCGAACTCTACAAAGATCGAAAGAAAATCTTGGTCAACGACCAAGGACGTTCGATTTATCCCAAAACATTTAATCAGAAACAATACATCGATGATATGGCCCAGTATGACTTGGTCTTTGGAGTGGGTCCGGCTGGAACAGGAAAAACCTATTTAGCTGTAGCCAAAGCGGTAGCAGATTTAAAAAATAATAGAGTCAAGAAATTGATTTTGACACGACCTGTTGTTGAAGCAGGCGAAAACCTCGGGTTTTTACCAGGGGATTTAAAAGAAAAAGTGGATCCTTATTTGGTGCCTTTATACGATGCGCTTTATGAGATGCTTGGCACACAAACCACCCAACAACTTTTGGAAAAAGGATTGATTGAAATCGCGCCTTTAGCCTACATGAGAGGGCGAACATTGGAAAATGCCTTTGTCATCTTAGATGAGGCACAAAATACAACCAAAATCCAAATGAAGATGTTTTTAACACGCTTAGGTTTTGCATCCAAGATGGTGATTACTGGGGATCCATCACAATCCGATTTGCCTAAAGGAACCCCTTCTGGTTTAAATCAAGCCTTATCGATTTTACAAGGGTTGGACGATGTTCGAATCATCCCATTTGATAAAATTGATGTGGTTAGACATCCACTTGTCCAACGGATTTTAGAAAGGTATGAGGCCAATGAAAGTTAGCATCCATAACCAAACTGATGAGGACATCAAAGCCTTTGATTTTTTGATCAAGCGGATATTTGAAGGCATTAAACAATCCAAAAACATGCAACTCATTTTTATTAATCAAAACGACATGCAAAAGATGAATCTCACCTATCGGGGTCTTAATAAGCCAACCGATGTGTTGTCATTTCCGAATGACCATCCGAAAGATCGGTCCCTTGGTGATGTGTTCATCTCCCTTGAACAAGCCAAGATTCAAGCGCAGGATTATGGACACTCCATCGAGCGAGAAGTCGGATTTTTAGCGGTTCACGGGTATCTACATTTGATTGGCTATGATCATCAAACGGATGAAGATGAAGCAACCATGAAAGCCATGCAAAACGCCATATTGAAAAACGCAGAATTGGAGAGATGAACCATGATTAAAAAGATTGAACAAGCCATGTTGGCACGAAGCAGAGCTTATGTGCCTTATTCACATTTTAAAGTCGGTGCTGCTATTGAACTCAAAGATGGCACCTTCATTCACGGTGCTAATGTTGAAAACGCCTCATTTGGGTTGACCAACTGTGCGGAAAGAAGCGCACTGTTTTCGTTGATCAGTCAAGGTTACGATACCCAAGACATCGTTTCGATGACCATCATTGCCAACGATCACGGTCCCGTTTCACCATGTGGAGCATGCCGTCAAGTGATGCACGAGTTGCTTCCTAAAGGAACACCTATAGTATTAGCCAATACCCAAGGAATGATTCAAGAAACGAATCCCGATGAACTCTTACCATTTGGATTTGTATTGGATGATAAACCCCATGATTAAATCAGGGTTTATTGCGATTGTTGGTAAACCCAATGTCGGCAAGTCCACCTTGCTCAATGCCATTATGGGTGAAAAAATTGCCATTATCAGCCCCAAGCCCCAAACCACACGAAACCGTATCTTAGGCATTAAGACCACCGATGCGTATCAGATGGTTTTTATTGATACACCTGGGATGCACAAAGGGAAAGATTTATTAAATCAATCGATTGACCGGATTGCGGTAAGTTCTCTAAGCGAAGTGGATGTGGTTGTGTTTGTCGTAGACCGCATTATGGATCAAGAAACTGAACCGATTATTCACTATTTTAAAGGATTGAAGGTTCCCATTTTGCTGGTCATTAATAAAATCGATGCTTTAAAAACCCGATCGGCTATTGATGAGATTATTTTATCTTATCTACCAACCTTTTCATTTGATGCGGTCATTCCAGTTTCCGCTAAAAATCAGACCCATTTAGACAAGTTGCTCGATGCCATTGTTCCCCACCTCATCGAAGGTCCTTACTTTTTTCCCAAAGAAATGAAAAGCGATCAGTCTGAACAACAGATGATGGCGGAACTGATTCGAGAGAAAATTTTGTACCAAACCGAACAAGAGGTGCCGCACGCGGTTGCAGTCACCATCGAATCCATCAGTGAAAATGAAGCCTTAAACACGGTGGATGTATCGGCATTAATTGTGGTCGAAAGACCCACTCAAAAGCAAATATTAATCGGAAAAGGCGGCGAGAAAATCAAAAAGATTGGAACGGAAGCTCGATTAGAAATCAACCGATTGCTCAACACAAAGATTCATCTATCTCTTTGGGTGAAGGTCAAAAAAAATTGGAGAAACCGTCCGACCGATTTGAAAGCACTTGGGTATGGAGAGTAATATGGAAGGCTTGATTTATAAAGTCCAACCCTATAAAGAAAATACAAAACTCTTATTTATCTACACAATGGAAGGCAAGCGAACCCTTGTTGCCCACAGTGCTTTGAAACTCAATCATCCTAACCGAATCTTATCTCAGTATTTGACCCTAATCGCGTTTAAAGATCAAAAAAAGAACATGATGGGATTATCGGATGCGAAGCTAATCGATTCGTTTGAGTCGATTAAAAGCGATTATGAAAAAACCCAATCGGCAGCCATAATTCTTGAAATTTTGGACAAACTAGTCGATGAAAGTCTCCATCACTCCACCATCTATCCGATGGCAAAAAAGGCGTTGATGGCTCAATCCATTACCGTTTCCTCTTTGATGTTTGCGATCAAAATTCAGAAGCAGTTGGGTTATCAAATTGATTTATCACCAGATGGAAGAACCATCAAAGGCATTAACATCGAAAAAGGGGGACTCACGTATGAAGGAGAATCCTATCGGATTGATTTAGATACTCAACGGGCAATCGATGTTCTTAAACTGAATGCACTGTCCTTTGATGATGAAATCACTTTATCCATAGAAAGTATGAATGCTTTGAAGCATTTTATGTATAACTACATCGAACACCATTTACAAACACCGATAAAAAACCTAAAATAGACACTAAAGGAAGTGACAGTCATGGTTACGTTAGAGCACATTGTTTTGTATGCCAAATCCACTGGATTCATTTTTCAAGGAAGCGAACTTTATGGAGGTTTGGCCAACACATGGGATTATGGTCCCTTGGGAAGTCTTTTGAAAAATCATATTAAGTCCGCATGGATCAAGCGGTTCCAAAAGGAATCGCCTTATAATGTATTAATTGACAGTTCTATTTTGATGAACTCCGAGGTATGGAAAGCCAGCGGTCACGTGTCTGGTTTTAGCGATCCTTTGACCGAATGCAAGGCCTGCAACAATCGATTTAGAGCGGATAAGTTAATCGAAGATCATGACCCATCTCTTCATGCAGATGGTTGGAGTAACGAAAAGATGTTCGACTTCCTAGTCAATGAGCGTGTTACGTGCCCCAATTGTGGTGCATCGGATTTTTTACCCATCCGAAAGTTCAACATGATGTTTCAAACGTATCAAGGAGTGGTTTTAGAACAAGCCAATCAAATCTATTTAAGACCCGAAACAGCCCAAGGTATTTTTGTACAATTTAAAAACATCCAACGAACGACTCGTCGAAAAATTCCTTTCGGTGTTTGCCAAGTTGGAAAATCGTTTCGAAACGAAATTACCCCAGGCAATTTCATCTTCCGAACCCGTGAGTTTGAGCAAATGGAACTTGAGTTTTTCTGCAAACCAGGCACAGAACTTGAATGGTTTACTTATTGGAAAGAGGCCTGCAAAAAATGGCTGCTTGATCTTGGATTAGATGAAGCATCTTTAGAGTTTGATGATCATAAACCAGAAGCCCTGTCCCACTATTCGAATGCCACAACCGATATTCGTTTCCGATTCCCATGGGGATTTGATGAATTATGGGGGATTGCATCACGAACCGATTACGATTTAAAGGCTCATCAAAACCACTCAAAACAAGATCTAACTTATTTAGATCCCGAAACCAACGAACGGTATTTGCCTTATGTCATTGAACCATCGGTAGGGGTTGAGCGTCTGATTCTCGCCTTTCTTACCCACAGTTTGAAAGAAGAAGTTCTAGCGGATGGGGATACCCGAACCGTGTTATCCATCCATCCTGCTTTAGCGCCTTATAAAGCTGCGTTTCTTCCTTTGGTCAAAAAGGTCCATGGCGATAAAGCTTTTGAAATTTATCAAGAATTATCGAAACACTTTGACTGCATCTATGACGATACCCAAAGCATTGGCAAACGCTACCGGAGACAAGATGCGATTGGAACCAATCTTTGCATTACTGTCGATCATGACACGTTGATAGATAACACCGTCACTGTGCGCATGCGGGACACCATGGAGCAAATCCGATTACCCATTTCTGAACTAAAAGCCTATATTGAAAAAACATTGGAATTCTAAAGGAAGGAGCTAATAAATGGACGACAAACTCATACGCGAGATCAATGAAAAAACAAGCATTGTCGACTTGGTCGGAGAATTTGTCAGTTTGTCCAAGGCGGGTAAAAACTACAAAGGCCTTTGTCCATTTCATGACGACAAAAACCCTTCTTTTTCCGTATCACCAGAAAAAAACATCGCAAAATGTATGTCGTGCGGAGAAGGAGGGGCACCCATCAACTTCTACCGCAAAATCAAAAACATTTCGTTTGAAGAAGCTGCCACAGAGTTAGCCCTTCGGGCAGGTATCCAAGTGGCTCAAAAGAATGTTCGAAAAGATCCCCATGAGTCTCTTTATCAATTGATGAAGGAAGCGGCACAATTCTATCAGTTTAACCTAAGAAGCAGCCAACAAGGGCAAGTCGCCTACCAGTACCTTCTAAAAAGGCAATTATCGGATTCATTGATTCAGCATTTTAAAATAGGGTATGCCCCACTTTTTGGCGATGCCTTATATCAACTGCTCAAAGACAAAGGGTATAACACCTCTGACATGATCAATTTGGGTCTTGTCAAGCAAAAAGATGATGGAACCTATCATGACTTGTTTAGCGATCGGATCATTTTTCCTATCTTAGATCATCAAGGACATGTGGTGGGATTCAGCGGTAGGACACTTTCTAAAACAGAATCTGCAAAATATGTTAATTCTCCTGAAACCGTCATCTTTAAAAAAGGGCAACTTCTCTATCATTATTTTGATGCCTTGCCAGAAATCAGAAAAGAAAAACACGTTATTTTAGTCGAAGGATTCTTCGATGTGATGAGTGCCACGTTGGCTGGACTCCATCAAACAGTAGCCACCATGGGGACGGCCTTGACCCTCTCCCAAGCGAAGCTTATCAAGTCAGTTGCTCCATCGGTTATCATCGCGTATGACGGGGATAAGGCGGGTATTCAGGCCAGTTTTCAAGCCATTCCCATATTGGAAAAAGCGGGTTTAAAAGTTGAAATTTTGTCGATACCCGAAAAAATGGATCCCGATGACTTTGTAAGGTCGTATGGTCCTGAAGCATTTGAGGCTTTATTTGGGGAGTATTTAAAAGATGCGTATCAGTTTCGATACGACTTTTTCAAAACCGGAAAAAACTTAAAAAATGCGAACGATATTCAAGATTTCAAAAAACAAGTTATGGGCATGCTATCGGGTGCTGATCAAGGCGTTAAAGCCGTCTACATGAATCAACTGGCGACAGACTTGGGCATCACACTGGATCAGTTAAGACCAGAACCCACGCCAAAGGCGGTTCAAATCAAACCCAAACCCAAGCACATGTTAAACAAATATGAAAAAGCGGAGCGTTATTTGATTTTTGAAATGATGCGTTCAAAAACCGTTTCTGAAAAAGTGATGCGAACGTTAAAATCAACGGATTTTTCACACCACTTAGCGGCCATGATTCGCATTGACATTGAACGGTATTATCATAATCATGATGTGTTTGATTTGGATCATTTTCTAAACCAAATAAGCGAGGTCAATCGGGAGTATGTTCAACACGAACTGCTCCAAGATGCGTATTACATCAACCAGTTGTTAAGTACAGATCAACGATTAGAAGAGTACATGATGTTGGTTCGTGATGCCAATCGGATTCGAAGAAGGGATTATCTGAAAGCAGAAATTGAGAAAGATATCGACATGGCTGCAAAAAGAGGGTATCTCGAAGAACTTAACACCTTGAACAAATTAATGAAAACCAAACCTAGGAGGGAACCATGGAATTAGAGAAAATCCTGGCACAGTTAATTAAAAAAGCCGGAAAAGAAAAGTTTTTAAGTGAAGAAGATGTCAGCGAGTTCGTTGAAGCAGGTCAAGAACTCTACGATGAACTGATTTTTAGACTTAATCAGGAAGACATCGATGTATTACCCAAAGATGAATCCGAAGAGATTGAACTGCCCAAGTTCACCGATGAGGATGATTTAGAAGTTGAATTTGAGCTCGAAGAAATTGAGCCAGATGAACTATCTTTAACCGGTCTTGAAGTCGAAGAAGAAGAGTTAATCAACATTGAAAGCATCGCCTCAAGCATCAAGATTGATGATCCCGTCCGAATGTATTTAAAAGAAATTGGACAAATTCCACTCCTAAACCAAGAAGAAGAAAAGAAATACGCAGTCGCCGTTTCCCAAGGCCGTTTTGCAACAGAGCAACTTGAAGATCTTAAGATTGGAAATATTGAACTCGCTGAAAAAGATATCCATGAACTTAACCGTGCCGTTGAAAAAGCTCAGTTTGCAAAAAACAAACTGGTTGAAGCCAACTACCGATTGGTTGTCTCGATTGCGAAGCGCTATGTCGGAAGAGGGTTGTTGTTTTTGGATTTGATTCAAGAAGGCAACATGGGGCTTATGCGTGCAGTCGATAAGTTTGACTATGAAAAAGGATTCAAGTTTTCGACCTATGCCACTTGGTGGATTCGTCAAGCCATTACACGCGCGGTGGCGGATCAAGCACGAACCATTCGTATTCCCGTTCATATGGTAGAAACCATTAACAAAATGATCCGAATTCAACGCCAATTGGTTCAAGATTTAGGGCGCGAACCCTCATTAGATGAAATCGCGAACAAAATGGGAATCACACCCGAAAAAGTTCAAAACATTCAACGTATCGCGAAAGAACCGATTTCTCTTGAAGCCCACGTTGGGGAGGAAGAAGACTCATCCTTAGGTGATTTTATTTCAGATCCTAATGCGCTGACCCCCCACGAATACATGCTCCAAGAGATGGTTAAACAAACACTTGATGAAGTTTTAGAGACATTGACAGATCGTGAGGAAAAGGTACTTCGTTTACGCTATGGTCTCTACGACGGCAAAAATCATACGCTCGAGGAAGTGGGGCGCGAATTTGGTGTCACACGTGAACGGATTAGACAAATTGAAGCCAAGGCGCTTCGAAAACTGAGAAGTCCATCGCGGCAAAGCAAACTGAAAGAATTTTATTATGGTAAGAAGTAACCGTTTGGATACCATGGTGGAACTCACCCAAGGGTATTCCACTGTATTGGATATTGGAAGCGACCATGGTCTGCTTTTACTCAAAGCGTTTCAAAAGGGGTATATCCAAAAGGGAATTGCTTCCGATTTACGCGAAAAACCGCTTAATCAAGCCAAAAAGAACTTGAAAGACTATCCGGTGGATTATGTTCGATCGGATGGTTTTTTAGCCATAAAGGAGCCTTATGATCTTGTGGTTATCGCTGGAATGGGAGCGCACCTCATCACCGATATTTTAAAACACGCACCTCATTTTTCAGTGCCTATGATTTTACAACCAAACGATAAGCCCGAAAAGTTAAGAGACTTTTTAAGTCAAAACGGCTTTAAGATTATCGATGAATTTGTGGCGTTTGAAAAACACTATTATCCGATTCTTCTAATTGAAAAAGGAGACGAATCTCTAGATGAGGTTTCCATTTTGCTTGGCCCTAAACTCAAAGATAAACCGGAAGCAAAGGCTTACTATGAACACAAGATTAACACCTTAACGCCTATTTTGAATCGAGCCGATGAGAACCGTAAGTCTGAAATTAGACGATTGATTATGCTTTATGAAGAAGGATTGGCTCGCTTTAAGTAATTGGCTTTACATTCCATTGGCATTTCGATACAATAGTATCGTTAGACCAAACAGGAGAGCACCATGAACGTACCATCACATCAAATTCAAGCATTAGAGCGTGCGCTGCAACACTTAAAAAAACACATGACATCCCTTTATGTGGATCACACTTTGTCGAAAGCGGACTTAAACATTCTCTTTTGCTTGCGGTTTTGCAAAGGCGAGAAAATGATGAAAATGTCGGATATCGCGAAGACCCTTAAAGTGACATTACCGGCTATTACCCATCGAGTTCATCATTTGATAGAAGAAGGGTATATTGAAAAGAAGCAAGATCCAAAAGACTTGCGTGTCACTTACCTTGTTCTAAAGGAAAAAACGATTCATTGGATCGATTCCATCAAAGACGACTATTTTCGACACGTCACACAGATGATTTATCAATTGGGAAAAGACGATACCGAAGAACTGATTCGTATTCTTAACCGATTGACCTAATTGAAAGAATGAAGGAGGACCTATGCTAAAAATCTTGAAGTTTCTTAAGCCATATCGATGGGGTGTCCTATTTGTTTTTGCTATGGTGGCACTCCGTGCCATTTTGGATTTGCTGTTGCCACGCATTTTGGGGCAACTGGTTAATGAAGGCATTGGGTTTGGCGGTCAAACCGTTGATCCGAACATCGCCAAAATATGGGAATACGCCATACTAATGCTTTCTGCCACCGTTTTAAGCATTATCGTCACCATCATAAGCGGATACAGAGAATCAAAAATCTCTGCTGGCTTTGCAAAAGATTTAAGACAAGCGGTTTATCAAAAAATCGAACAATTTTCACTTAAAGAGATGGATCACTTTACCACCTCTTCTTTGATCACGCGCTCCACAAATGATATACAAATGCTGCAAGGAACCGTCAATATGATGCTTAGAATGATCATTCTTGCTCCTTTTTTAGCGGTTGGGGCTATCTTTTTTTCTATTCGAGAAAACGCGACATTATCCATGGTGCTTTTAGCCTCAATCGTTGCTTTGATCATCATGATTGCGATTATATTTACCGTATCGATCCCAAAATTTGATTTAATCCAAAAGCTGATTGACCGATTAAACTTAGTCATTCGCGAGAATTTATCAGGACTTCGGGTGATTCGTGCATTCAGCAACCAATCGCATCAAGAACAAAAAATCAAAGATGCCAGTTTCGAGTCCATGAGGCTTAATGTGTTTGTTAACCGAGTCACCAGTTTAATGTGGCCTGTGATGGGTTTAATCATGGGATTAACCAGTTTAGCCATCATCTATTGGGGGTCTCAATATTTCATTGGACGAGTGGATGGATTTAATCCGGGATCTATGATGGCCCTCATGCAATATTCCATGCGTGCCATCATGGCCTTCATGTTCATGACCATGATATTTATCATGATTCCACGCGCTTCCATTTCAGCCCGTAGAATTCAAGCAGTTTTGGATATGGAAATCGGAATAAAAGATCCTCAACAGCCCATTTCATTCCCAGCGGCCCAAAAAGGAGAAATCACGTTTAACGATGTATGCTTTCAATACCCAATGGCCAATGCTAAAGTTCTTGAGAACATCACATTTACAGCAAAAGCTGGAGAAACGACAGCTTTCATTGGTTCAACGGGTTCAGGCAAGTCCACGTTAATTAATCTTATCCCTCGCTTCTACGATGTCACATGCGGATCCATCACCATCGATGGCGTTGATATCCGTGATGTTTCATTGAAAGATCTTCATCAACACATCGGTTATGTGCCTCAAAAGGGGGTTTTATTTAGTGGGGATATTCGCGATAATATCCTTTTTGGACAAAATCTTCAAGATGACGAGACACTGATGCAATCCGCTGATATCGCTCAGGCAACATCGTTTATTGAAGAGCGAGAAGAAGGGTATCGTTACGCGATTGCGCAAGGCGGAAAAAACGTTTCAGGTGGTCAACGTCAACGGTTATCAATCGCGCGTGCGATTGCTAAGAAGCCATTGATTTTCATTTTTGACGATTCTTTTTCAGCCTTAGACTATCAAACTGATCGAAAGCTTAGGCAAGCGCTTAATCATGTAAAGGCGACTAAACTCATTGTTGCACAGCGGATTAATACCATCCGTAATGCGGATCAGATCATTGTGCTTGATGAGGGACGGATTGTTGGCATAGGAACCCATCAGGAACTTCTTAAAACGTGTTCGGTTTATCAAGAAATTGCTTCTTCACAATTAGCGAAGGAGGAACTCTGATATGAACCCCAATCAACAAAAAAATAAACAAGAAACCCAAGCAAGACCCATGTTTGGTGGTCGTGGGATGAACTTTGAAAAAGCAAGCGATTTCAAAGGAACCATGAAAAAACTTGGGCGTTACATTAGTCCATATCGTTTCAAGATCTATTTTTCAGGGTTTTTAGCAATGGTTGCTTCGTTAATGAACGTTGTAACACCCTGGCTGTTAGGGCTTATTACGACAGCTGTTGCTGATGCCTACAAGGCGGGTTTGTTCCAAAACGGGCAAGCACCCGTAATCCAAATCGCCCTTTTTGGACAAAACTTAACGATGGGTGAACTGGCACTATGGATTGCAGGTATTTATCTTTTAGGAGCTTTTTTAAACTATTTCCAAGCGTTTATGCTCATTGGAACAACACAGCATTTGACCTATCAAATGCGCATCGAACTTTCGGAAAAAATTAACCGACTCCCGCTTCAGTTTTTTGACGATGAGCAATCCGGAGACATTTTAGGTCGGATGACCAACGATGTTGAAACCATCAATCAGACACTTTCTCAAAGCATCGCCGAAATTTTTAGGTCGATTACCATGTTCATTGGGATCTTCGTGATGATGATTCTGTTATCGCCCATCTTAACGTTGATTGTGTTGATTACCACCGTGTTTTCCTTGATTGCTGTACGGAAGTTTGTGAAATTATCACAGGGCTACTTTAGAAAGCAAGCCGCATCGTATGGTCAGTTGAACGGGCATATCGAAGAAACCTATAGCGGGCATTCAATTGTCAAAGTCTTCAACCATCAAGCCAAATCGTATGAACGGTTTTCTTCCATTAACGAAGACCTCTATAAGAGTTCAGTTAAATCTCAGTTTATCTCAGGCATCATGTTTCCTGTTCAGTTCTTTTTTGGAAACATTGCTTATATTGCGATTGCAGTCGTAGGGGCTTTCTTGGTCTTGTCTGAAAACCCAGCGATAGCGATTGGTGTGGGTATCATTCAAGCCTTTATCATCTACACAAGACAAATCAATCAACCCATTCAACAAATCGGCAACGTGGCCAATGTCCTGCAGTCAACAGCTGCAGCAAGTGAAAGAATCTTTAGATTGCTTGAACAAGAAGATGAGCCAATTGAACGCGACGAACTTAAAAAACTTGAACACGTTAAAGGGCATGTCGTGTTTAATCAAGTCGTCTTTGGGTATCGTCCAGATAAAGATGTGATTAACGGATTTAGCGCAGAGGTTAAACCCGGTCAAAAAGTCGCTATTGTTGGTCCGACGGGTGCGGGTAAAACAACCATGGTCAATTTGTTGATGCGGTTTTATGAAATTAAATCGGGGTCCATCACGATTGATGGCGTTGATATTAGAAACATGTCAAGAAAAGACGTTCGTTCGCTTTTCGGTATGGTGCTTCAAGATACCTGGCTTTATGAAGGCACCATCAAGGAAAACATTCTCTATGGATCAACCGATAAGCATGATCTGGATATCGAAAAAGCATCAAAACTCGCTCAAACACACCATTTCATCGAATCCTTGCCGGGAGGTTATGCGTTTTTATTGGGTGAAAATGGAGAAAACGTCAGTCAAGGACAACGTCAGTTATTGACGATTGCTCGCGCCATGTTAGCGAATAGACCCATGTTGATTTTAGATGAAGCGACTTCAAGTGTTGATACACGGACCGAAGTATTGATTCAACGGGCGATGGAAATTCTTATGCAAAATAGAACCAGCTTTGTGATTGCCCATCGTTTATCCACCATCAAAGATGCGGATGTCATTTTTGTGATGAACGAAGGAAACATTGTTGAACAGGGAAATCACCAAGAATTGCTTGATCAAAATGGTTTCTACGCAAAACTGTATTATAGTCAATTTGATGACAAATAACACTTTACATTCGGCAGGGATTAGGTTATAATAGTCAATGCCGATTGATTGGTGCAGTAGCTCAGTTGGATAGAGCAACGGCCTTCTAAGCCGTCGGTCAGGGGTTCGAATCCCTTCTGCATCGCCACTAAAAAGACAGCAGAACCAATACAATTGGTTCTGTTTTTCTTTTGGCTATTATAGATGATCAGGTTGCTAATTGAATAACGAATTATTGCCCTGAGTAGGAGTCATATCCCTTTGACTTGAAAGCGAAAGTGATGATATAATGAGGGTAAATAGTGGTAAGTGCTCTCTTGGAGAGATTAACTTTATCACTCAATTGTTTGATTCATAAGGGGATTAGAAGAATTATCAAAGGAGGTTTTTCATATGATGCGACCCCCATCGCAACCATCGCTTGGCCCAAGTTCAACCGATGTAAAAGAGCGACATAAAAGTGGACGTGTTACTTCGTTTGAGTCGAACGTGAACGTTGAAAAAGATCGTTGCAGAAAGTTAAACAGTTATGAAATATTAGGCCTCATCTTAGCTGCCGTGTTCATTGTTGGTGTTATTGTGGTCAGGATTTTTTTCATGTGATAGTCAGCATATTCAAAATACTCAGTTTAGACGAATATTCAGCTTGAATCTAGTTAGAACAAACATAAAAAAAGAGTCCCATGGCACGGTCCATGGGCTTTTATCATTTAAGACATAAGATGCATGCTACAGATTAAAATAGCGAATCAGATAATTGGCTACACCATCCTCATGATTGGTCCAATCTGTTTGATCGTTGGCGACTGCCTTGACTTCCAAGGAAGCGTTTTTCATCGCAACCCCCCAATGGGCATCGGCAATCATATCAATATCATTAACTGCATCACCGAAAGCTATCCAGTCTTCGTGCTTGAACCCATAGAGGTTAATCAAATATTGAATCGCTGTTGATTTAGATACCGATTTGAGATAAATCTCATAGACAGCGGTTTCTTGATCGGCTCCCCATGAGCGGAAGTTGAGTATATCACCAAATTCACGTTCCACATAGCGTTCAAAATGGTGTTGTTTTTCTCTTAAGATGAAATAAATGATTCCGCTAGGCTCAATGTTAAAATCGGATAAGTCACCATGCTCTAGTTTTTCTTTGCTAATTCCTGCAAAATGGTTTTCAATCCAGTTTTGATAATTATAGGCATAAGTGACATCGTTGAAACAAAAAAAGGAAGAGGTCACAAACGCCTTGCTGTCAATAAAGAGGCGATGCATGATTTCTTTAGGAATGAAGGCCTGTTTCAAGATGCGATTATTTTCAGTCGGAAGGGTAATCGTCCCCCCGTTATCGGTGATCAATGGGGTCATTAACCCAAGTTGTTGGTGAAAGGGTAATGCCCCAGAAAGGGGTCTTCCTGTGGCTAAAACAACGGTGTGTCCGAGTTCAGTCAATTTTTGGATGGTTTGGAAGGAATAATCAGTAATGGTGCTTTCTTGCGTTAGAAGTGTACCGTCCAAATCAATGGTAATCAGTTTTTTCATGATGTGTCCTACCTATCCTGTGATGCCTCTATTATCGCATGGCTGTTCTCATTTGTAAAACAATAAGGTTTTTTAATTCTTTATTGTTGGTTTCTTGAAAACCAACGTATCGTCTCCAATTGCTCCATCTTCGTTAATGAGAAATGATGCGCCGATGTCAATCAGTTCTGATACATCAATATCCAATCGGTCTGGGACTGGAGCATTTGGAGTCCCTGTATAAGAGAAAACACCACCGACATAGGGGTCTCTTTTGCTATTGATCGAAATGGACCCCTCAGCAAAAACGAAGCCATAAAGCCCCATATTGTTATTGGCCTGAAAGTTGCCCCCTAAAAAGGCGATAAACAACGCGTCTTCCTCACCAAATCGAGCGTTGTTTTGAGCGGTCATATTGTTTTGGATGAAATATAAACCATCGATGACCATGCCGTTTGCGTTTCGGTTAACAATTAAGTTTCCTTTGATGATAAAGGTTCCAGAGAGTTTTTGAAATTGGTTGTTGTTAATGGTTAGATCACCATTGATCACAACGTACTTCCCTTTCGCCACAACATACTCATTATTGTTTAAAGTAACAGAACCACTGTAATACGTGTTTTGAGTGATAAACCTGTTTTGATTGATGGTGCCACCCGAGAGTTGAACTTCCCGTTGATCACGTAAAAGCGCAAACGATTGATCAAAGGTGCGCGTTTCTGGAAGTTGTTCATCAAAGAAATATTGATCCACATAACTGTCTAGCGCTCTAAACATTCGAAACATTGGTGATTCGATCTGATCGCGGGTCGTTAAAAAGGTTTCTAATGGCGAATAAGGTTCTTCATTGAGTTCAAAGATGAGTTCACCAACAAGAATCTCTTTTGAGAATCCTTTTTGAATGTGAAAAGACCCATCCAAACGCGTTATATCAACCCCATAAGTCACTTGGTATTCAACCCAAAAAGAATCAGTAAGATCAATATCCCCTGAAGATAAGAAAGACCCTAAAACACGATATGTGGTTTCTATCGTATTAACGGCTTCTACATACGCTTGTTGGTAATCGGTCGCTTGTTTTTGCATACGAAGTTGTCTCGAAACCAAAATCACAGATGATGAAATCGCAAAAACCAAAAACGTGGCAAACACCAAAACGGTTAGTAAAGTTGCTCCTGATTTTTGCTTGATGAGAGTCATAACAGACACCCTCCTATCTTCAGTCTTATTTTATCATTATTTTAAACGGTTTTGATTTTTTGATAGGGTTAAAGAACGACATTTAAGATAAACTTAATGTTTATTTTGCGAATTATTTGATAAACTTAAAGCATAAGAAGGTGACTTATGAACCAAAAAGGGATTGCACTGGTTGAAGTCTTGGCTGCGATGGTCATCTTGGTGATGGTAGTAAGTTTGAGTTTCACCATTTTGATTCAATCTCGCACACAATCAAAACTGAACCAAGACCGCTTGATTGCGCATCAAGTGGGTTTGATGCTATCCCAATACACCTTTAGGTATTTGAGTGAGGAATCTCAATACGATGCATTGTTTGCTTTTATCGGCGATGCTCCATCAAAAGTTCTAAATCAAACATCCTGTTCCCTTAATTTTTCTTCATCCTTTTGCGACTTTTTGTTTTCGGTGACCATCAATCAAACGGTATATAACGACTCACGGTTGGTGATTACGGTTTATGAACCGGTTTTAGGGGTTATTCGACTAGAGTTAACAGTTTTTTATGCGAGCACACGATCCGTGACCCATGAGGTGCTTCTTTATGAGTAAGAAGCATCAAGGGCTGACACTGGTTGAATTATTAGGTGCTGTCGTTGTTTTAGGAATTCTAAGTACAATCCTCTTTTTAGTGGCTTCTACCATGATAAGGGTTTTAAATCAGATCTATGATGAGAACAGTCTGACATCTCAAGGACTTGTCATGACATCATCCATTTTTGGTGAGCTGAATCGGTTTAATCCAGATCGAGTTGAACAGTCTTGTTCTGAAAGATCCTGTACAATGACCTTTAGTGAAGCGGGAGAACAACTGGTGCTCGCTTATGAAAAAACAGGGGATTTGTACACGCTCTGGTGGGTTAAAGGCGGAAATCGTATCGATTTAGACTATCCTTTTTCAACAATCGAATTTTTGCCGATGATTGAACACGATCAAACTCAGTTAATTTCGATTCGAGTCACACTGACCCAGCGAGATAAGAGTTACGACTTTTTATTCAGTTACATGATTTACCGCTATGATGATTAACAGGAGGGATAACAATGAAAAAAATCCAATTTGGAAAAAATAAAAACACACTGTTATTAGGCAGTTTTGTATTGGCCATCCTTTCTTTGGTTTTATTAGTGACCGTGCTTGGATGGTTTCAAATGAGTCCGAAATCAAACCGAACCTCTGTTTCATTCATCTATTTAGGTAATCTTGACGAAAAACAGTATCCCCAACACCTCTTATCCGCCATAAACGAGTGGAAAACACACACACAGTATCGGATCATCTACCAAAATGAAGGGTATATCATCGATTTGTCGTTCTTTGAGTTTGATCTTGATGAAACGTTAAGGAACATTCAAAAAAATGCGAACAATAAAGCCTACTTTAAATCAAGTCCAACCGCAAGTGAGCGATTCAGCCATGAACTGATAAGTGCCTTTGGTTTCGAAGTTCTCACTTTTTTGGAAACCGAACGATTGGTGAACGATATTCTTTTAGACATGCAAAACCTAGATGTGCACCGCACCTTTCATCTTCAAGATTATTTAACTTATGAACAAGCAAAAGATGTGTTAGCCAGCACCACCCTTCATTTGGTTCCTGAGAGCATTAGACATCAAATCATTCAAACGGCGTCAAGCATTCTTGTTTTGCCCAATACGCGATTTTCTCTACTCACTCAACTGGATCATCTTCAATTGTCGAATGAAGCCTTAAGTGTGATAGCCTCAGGCATCTTAGGATTGTTGCCTAACACGCATGTAACCGGTCTAAACTTTCAATCCAATCCTGTTTTAGTACCTTGGGCAAAACTTGGTCATAACGTCCGGATTTTGCAAGTCAATCGGTTTGACTTAATGTTCTTCAATGACTTCAATTTGCCTTATGAGATTCGGATATCAGAAAACGAAGGCGTATTGACCTTTGAGTGGGTCGGATTACCCTACCTTCATCGCTATGAAGGGGTGATCGAATGGATCGGAGATATTCCGTTTGACACCCTTTATGAAGAAGATGACTCCTTAAATCCGGATGATCCATTGCTAGTGAAAATCGATGATGATGAAACCGGTATACGAATGGGTCTTTTGGTTGTTTCAGGCAAAAATGGAATGTTGGTTAACGTTTACCGCAAGGTAACCACCTCCAAAGGGATTTATCAAGACTGGTTGTTCGTGGAAATCTTAGAACCCGTTTCAGAAAGATTTCGAACCATTATTTTACCAAAGGAGAACACGTAACATGCCACTAAAACGACTGGGAGATATCTTGTTATCAGAACATATCATCACTGATAAGCAGTTGAAAGACGCACTGCATAAGCAAAAGGAAGGTGAACGTTTAGGGGAGACCCTTGTTCAACTGGGGTATGTCACTGAAATGCAAATCCTTAAGGCGTTGGAAAGCCCGACTGGTGTTTCACGCATATCCTTAGCTAATGTTCAGTTTGATGAACGGGTTTTAACCTTGTTACCAGAGGATTTTTGCAGAAGAAATCACGTCTTCCCACTTAAAATGGAGGGGAAAACTCTTCATTTCGCCATCTCTGATCCGTTGGATTTTGCAATTTTTGAAGAAATTCGATTGTTGACCGGTCTTCGACCTAAAGCTTTTTCTTCGCCTAAAAACGATATTATATCCCAAATTGAACGCTATTATGGATTCTCACGAACATTGGAAGCACTGGGCGTTAAAGAAGGACTCATTCATGAGGAAGTCCTCTCCGATCAAGACGATGAGGAAACGCCCATGATTAAACTTGTCAATCAACTGTTGACAGCCGCAGTTTTTCAACGAGCATCCGATATCCATATTGATCCCCTCGATGATAAGGTCTTGGTTCGTTATCGCGTGGATGGTGCTTTGGACGCCGTAAGAGAGCTTCCATTAAAAATCCATCAGCAAATGGTTTCAAGAATCAAAGTCATGAGCGGATTAGATATCACAGAAACACGGGTTCCCCAAGACGGACGGATTCAAACTTCGATTCAGCAAAAAAGCATTGATTTGCGGATTTCAACGCTTCCTACGGTTCGAGGAGAGAAGATTGTGATGAGAATCTTGGACTTAAGTGGCACGCGAAACAAGCTTTCAAGCTTAGGTTTAGATGGGAAAGACTTGCTTAAAGTCAAACAACTCATTCAACAACCCAATGGCATCATTTTGGTCACTGGACCCACCGGCTCAGGAAAAACTACAACGCTTTATGCTTTCTTAAATGAATTAAACCAACCCGATGTTAACATCGTTACCGTTGAAGATCCTGTTGAGATTAAAGTCGAAGGAATCAATCAGGTTCAGGTGCATCCCGAGGTTCATTTGACGTTTGCAACCGCTTTGCGTTCGATTTTAAGACAAGATCCCAACATTGTGATGGTGGGTGAGATACGTGATGTCGAAACTGCTGAGATTGCCATTAGGGCATCTTTAACCGGTCATTTAGTCTTATCGACCATTCATACCAATAATGCGGTTAAAACAATCACGAGACTGATGGACATGAACATAGAACCTTTTATGTTAGCTTCCTCATTATCGGGCATTTTATCTCAGCGACTGGTAAGAAAATTATGTCCCGAATGCAGTTATCTAGATGAACCCATGCCATCAGAAATCGTCATCTTTAAACAAAACGGGATGGAAATTGAGCACGTTAAACGGGCTAAAGGATGTCCATCGTGCAATTTTAGAGGGTATGCAGGTCGAATCGGTATTTTTGAAGTATTGCCGATTACGTCTCAGATGCAAGATTTGATTGCGCATCAAGCCTCTATTAAAGAACTTGAAAAGCAAGCACTAAAGGATGGCATGCGACCCCTAATGTTATCTGGACTGTCTAAAATTGAGCAGGGTCTCACCACGCTTGAAGAAGTGATGAAGGTCGTAACCGAATAGGAGGTATAACCATGGAACTGCATGCTTATAAGTATAAAGCCACCACACGCATGGGAAAAACCATCCAAGGCAAGGTTGAATCCATTAACCGTCAATCGGCGATGCGCATGCTTGAATCAAAAGGATATAAAGGGATTTCATTGATCGAAGTCAAACGGTTATGGCATCAACTGGATAACGTGGTGATTGGTCAAGTGTTCAATCAACGCCATTTAATTTTCTTTCTCAGGCAGCTGGGATCTCTTCTTAAATCGGGTGTCAAATTAAACATTGCCTTAGAACTGCTTGCGCTTCAACAAGATAACCGGCAAATTAGAAAAATCTATTTCGAAATTTACTATTATGTGACCAATGGGTATGCATTTTCGAAGGCGCTTTCTCAAAGAAACAAGGAATTTCCTTCGTTGCTGCTTCAAATGGTTGAGGTAGGCGAAGTTTCAGGAGATTTGGCGAACACGTTGGTGGACATGGCCGACTATTACGAAAACCAAATGCGAATTTCCACAGAAATTAAAGGTGCGATTCGTATGCCCTTAATCTACTTGATAGCGACCATAGTGATAGCTGTTGGTATGCTGATGTTTGTTTTTCCAAACATTACAGGCATCTATGAGAGTTTTGAGAACGCGACGATTCCGCCGATTACGCAATTTTTCTTAGATACCGGTGTGTTCTTTGAGCAAAACACAGTGTGGATTTTAATGGGTTTCTCAATCATTGTTATCTCACTATTTGGATTTTATAAGTACACAAAAATAGGAAGAAGATACTTAAGTGTTTTGTGGTTGAAAATGCCGGTTGTGGGGCAGTTGACGCAGATGAACAATCAAATTATGATTGCTAATGCCTTGTCACAAATGCTTTCTAATGGGATTCACTCCATGAAGGCTTTGACGCTTCTTAGAAGACATACAACAAATATTGTGTATCAAAACTTAATCGAAAAAGTTATTAAATACATTGAAGAAGGACATCCCTTTTTTCGAGCCTTTGAAGAAAGTGATTACATCGATCCAATCATGGCAAAGATGATTCAAACAGGTGAGCAATCGGGGGATATCCCGAATGTGATGAAAAATTTATCCGATTATTATAACGGGATTACTGATTTACGGATCACGCAACTTAAAAACGCCATCCAACCGATTTTATTGGTTTTGGTGTATGGTTTAGTTGGATTTATGATTCTTGCCATCATGTTGCCTATGCTTTCACTCGGAAGTCAAATTTAAGGTTACATATTTATTAAGTTAATCTTAACTTGATTGACAACAACTCCCTTGGTGGTAAAATCTTAGTATAAGAATCAATAAAAGAAAAGGAGACTATTTATGACACATGTTTTGAAACAAAAGAAAGGCGTTACCCTTGTAGAGCTCTTGGCCGTCATCGTAATTCTTGGCATCATTGCAGCCATCGCGGTCCCCACCATTAATGGCCTTATTCAAAGACAACAAGCAAAAGCAGATGAAGCAACTTACACCAATGTGCTTGAAGCAGGAAGACTTTATGCAACAGAAAATCCTGATGCTGCAACCTTCACATTGGCTGACGTTATGGCAGCAGGATACTTAGCAGATAATCCTTTTGAGCAAGCAGAAGCAAGCATTAACTTCTCGAACTCAGGGGGAACTGTCACAATTACGACATTGGATTTAACCATCAGTGGTAGAGAAGTAGGACCACAAACCCCTTAATACCCATATTCTAGTCATTAAATTGGGCTAAAAAATCAAGAGGTAACACACCATGCATGATTGGACCTTGGTCTTCATCTTTATGCTGGGTGCATCACTGACATCATTTCTTCATCTTGTTGCACTGAGGGTACCCAATCGTGAATCGCTATTTGGGAAAAGTTACTGTGATCATTGCCATACCCCACTTAACCTTATCGATGTATTTCCCATTATGGGTTATCTGATTAGACGAGGACGTTGCCGTCACTGCAACCATAAAATTCCTCTTAGATATCCCATTTTCGAAACACTCGGTGGAGTCATCGTTGCTTTAGCATATGGGACTTTTGGCTGGTCATGGGATTTTCTCATTGTTTTAATCGGACTCTCTGTTCTTTATACCCAAACGATTTCCGATATCCATAAGATGTGGGTCATTGACCGTGTTTGGATGATTGGCTGGGTCATGTTGTTGATCATTCGAATCATTGAAAAAACGTGGTCGATCTATCTCGTATCGAGTGTCCTTATGTTTCTCATCCTGTTTCTCATTGCCTGGATAAGCCATAAGGTATACAAAAAAGATGCTTTGGGTGGCGGGGATGTCAAGCTTTACCTTTTTATTGGTATGTTGCTTCCGTTGAATCAAGCCTTGTTATCGCTTTTTTTGGCCGCGCTTTTTGGCGTCATGTTTGGAATTATTGTGTCTTTTCGAAATAAAGTGATTCCGTTTGTTCCTTTTATTGCACTAGGCGTGATGGTATCGTATTTAGTAGGTAGCGATCTTATCACATTATATCTTCGCCTTCTAGGGGTCTAACCATGATGAAAAAACAGATCACCGCCATTTTTATCACCGATCATAAAATCAGTCTTTTTCATGATGAGCATAAGAACAAAAAACCACCTAGATTTGGCTCGATTGAATTGGATGAAGGCACCTTAAAAGATGGTCGAATCATGGATCCATATGGATTAAAAGCGTCGTTTCAAAAGCTGTTTAAGTCGACAAAAGTTCATCCCAAGAAAGTCAAACTGATTATTCATGATTCCAGTGTTTTGATTCGACAATTGGTGATTCAAAAGTCAGCGTTAAAAGGGGATTCATTTGATGACTACCTAGAAAACGCAATAGGAACCGCCATCAAACACCCTTTTCATCGGGCAGCTTTTTCGTATACCATTATCAAAGAAACCGAAGAGAGTTATACCATGCTCATCATCCTTGCGGATGAAGTGGTATTGCATCATTATCACGATGTTCTAAATAGCTTATCCATTTTTGACATTCAAATGGAAATGACCATGGTGACACTTTATGCGTATTGCCTTTCTCAAAAGGACCATCAACCTCAGCATCTCATGCAAGTGGTTGTGTTTGATCGAGAATTCACCATCTCGATTATTGAAAAGGGAATTCCAGTCTTTTTGATGACAGAAGAACTTGAAAATCACGCTATTGATCGTGTATTGGTCTTCATGGAGCGAATTTTAAACTATTTCCGCTATAACATGAACAAAGGCGAAAAAACAGTGACAGAAACTGTCATCTTCAATTTTTCAGCACATATCGATGACCGAACCATCGAACGTGATGTCATGTCGGAGTTAACCGAGTTTAACGCGACATTAATGAAATGGCCAGACGATCTTCCAACTAGCAATGGTCAGTTAAACGATATTAGACTGCCTTATGCCAGTTTAAAGGGAAAAAGTCATGCTGATATTGCCCCAATTAAGCTCAATCGCCTCAGTACACGTTTGCGTCTCGCCAGTTTTTTCTTTGTCATGGCATTTACGGTGTTTTCAATCACCGTATTAATCTACATTCCCTTCCATCTTGCCTCTGAGAAATTGACTGAGCAACAACAGATAAACCAAACACTTGAGGCCTATTATCTTCGCATGAACCGAATCGAAAATCAAGACGAAGATGCGTTAATCGAGCGTTATCGCGAAGCGTATGACTTTTTGGATGTCCAAACGGTGACCCAACTGGACAAATGGCTCAATCAACTCGTGTCATTTACTTCAGATGTTCGATTAGAAGCCATTCATGTGAACCAGAGAACCCACACGATTACAATCCTTATTCAAGCAGAAAGTCAGCATAAACTAGAAGAGTATGTGCTTATGGTTTATGAAACTCATGGAATCATCAACGGACAAGTGACCGAAGAACGATGGATAACGCAGCCCCCTTCATTCATCATGAAATCAACGTTTGTTATGGAAGTGAGGATTGTTTATGCCAAATAGAAACGTTTTTGGAAAACGCATTAAGCGATTCAATCCCCTATTATGGATCTTTCTTGTCTTTATTATTGTTTTCGTCTCACGGTTTCTTCTCTTAGGAACCATGGCCAATCAGCTTGAGGATGAAAAACGCAAAGAAACCGAAGTCAAACGAGAAATCAACGCTGTCATTCAAGAAGAGGAAAGCGATTTTCAATCATCGGTTGGTCCCTATATCACGCGATTACCCAATCGTTATCAACCACAAGCCATCGAGCAAGAGCTTCGATCCCTGCTCATGATTTTAGGCTTCGATACTTTAGTGAGGTTTACCATCGAAGATCAGGTTTCATCGCCTTTTCAAGCAACGGTTCCCAGTTTATTAAGAAGTGTTAAAATCGAAATAAGGTTAGCCGCTGATGACACCTTTAATCCTGTGGAGTTATTGGACTTGCTTAAAGAACTCAACCGGTTTTATTATGTAAGCGACTTCGAAATCGAGGGATGGAACACCGATTATCGAAGCGTAAGAATCATCTTATACACGTTCTATTATGAGGTTGAGATTAACTAAGGAGAGCAATGCTCTCTTTTTGTTTCTACTAGGTCAAACGCATGATTTAATGATATAATATGTTGTAAGGAGGGGTTCTTTTGTTTAATGCCATGTTCATTCAAGATTGGATACGTTTTGATTTATCCACGTTTTCAAGCTTTGTGCTTGGAATCATTTTTGGATTTTTGATTGTCTTATTGATTTACACATATGCTGTCCTAAAGGGATTGAACAAGGGACTTCGTCTTAGAAAAGTGGATGAAGAAGACATTGATGAAGAAGAAATCAAATGGCTCATCAAAGATGCACAAGATCAATTCAAGAACAAAGAACTCAGACAAACCATCGGTTTTTTCCCATACCTTTGGGAAATCAATAAAGAGTTGACGGTTGATATCGCTAGCAAGTTTTACCCTAAATCAAGATACCCTTATTTGGAACTCACCATTGATGAATCGCTGCAACTCAATCACTATATCACCAATCGTTTAGAGGAGTTTCTGAAACCCAAACTGTTTGCACTCATTCGAGGAAAAACGGTAGCATCTTTGGTAGAAATAAACGATGTAAAGCATAAAATTGAAAACACGCCATTGGCTAAAGCAGCGAAAAAATACGGAAAAGTGACGACCGCTGCTTTTGCAGCCGTCAACGCAATCAATCCGGTTTATTGGATTAGAAGAGGATCGCAATCGTTTTTCATGAATGTCTTTTTAGTAAAAATAGGATTGGTTTTAATTTCCATAACCGGAGAAGAAACCTATAAGATTTACAGCAAAAAAGTGTTCCAAAAAGAAAAAGAAATCGATACGGGCATCGATCAGATTTACCGCGAACTTGAAAAAGAGATTGAATCGGAGGAAAAGGTATCATGAAACGCAAGAAAATCCAACCCTTAGAACTTGAAAATCCTCCTTTTTTGATTTATCAGTTTGTCAAAATGGAGGGAATTAGAGGACGTGATTCCTATCAATCCAGCCGGTTTGTATCACCGATTTTTGGCCGTAGTGTCAAAGATGTCATTACGGTTCCGTTTGTTGTTAAAGACACAGGCGATACCACCAAACGATTTGATGCGTTTAGAACCAAACCGAAATTAACCGAAGCCGAAGCCATCCGTAAACACGGCAACAAGTACTATGAGTTTACCAATATCATTAACAACAACACCCGATCAGAGTATTTTGGTGAATCCAGTTATGTGCCCACTGTAGACGAGAAAAAGGATACCCAACCCGTTCGTAAAGTCATCCAACCCATTGGCATCCGCTATCCTAAGCCGGAGTCGAGCATTCCCGAAGCCTGGATTCCAAAACCCGAGAGAGTAGTCGCTCAAATGGAACCTTTGATAGAAGAAAAGAAGCCAAAGGAACCCGAGGTAGAAACGTTCATTCGGAAAGGAAAAATCGATGTTGCGGTTCAACCTGGAGAATTCGGATTCACTAAAACGGTAGAAGACATGCCTGTCATGCCAAAACAAGCCCCTAGTTATCAATATCCCAGTCTGAAACTTTTTAAGAAGCACGATCGGGATTTAAATGAAAAACCACAATGGCTTTTAGATCAAATTGATGTTATTAACGCCACATTGGAGCAATTTGGTGTCGAAGGACGCGTTCATGGAAGCAAAAAAGGCCCCACAGTTACACGCTATGAAATCGCTCTTGATCCTGGGGTTAATGTCAAAAAAATTGTCAATATCCAAGATAATCTCATGATGAACTTGGCTTCAAAATCTTTGCGGATTGAAGCCCCGATTCCTGGAAAACCCTATGTCGGTCTTGAAGTTCCTAACGTCAAACAAGAAATTGTTGCGTTTGGGAATGTTGTTGATACGCCTGAGTTTTTCGATGACCATGATCATCCACTAAAAGTGGCTTTAGGTGTTGATATTGATGGTGAGAATATTTATGTCGATATTCAATCCATGCCACATGGACTCATCGCGGGAGCCACCAACAGCGGTAAAAGCGTATGCGTAAACACGGTGTTGGTCAGTCTGCTTCTAAAAAACTCTCCACAAGACCTAAGGTTAATTCTAATCGACCCCAAAATGGTTGAAATGATGCCATATAACGGGCTGCCACATTTAGTAACACCTGTCATCACCGATGCCAAAATGGCCGCTTCAGCACTTCAATGGGCGGTCGATGAAATGGAATCTCGGTATCAACGTTTTGCTCACTCACGAGCCCGAGACATCAAGTCCTTCAATGAAAATGTGAAACGAGGCTTGATTGAGCATGAAAAAATGCCGTTCATTGTCATCGTTATCGATGAGTTAGCCGATTTAATGATGGCTGCTGCTCACGATGTGGAAGATGCGATTCAACGTCTCACCCAAAAAGCAAGGGCTGCAGGAATCCATTTGTTGGTAGCCACCCAACGCCCAACCACCGATGTTGTAAAAGGCACAATCAAGTCAAATATTCCTGCAAGAATCGCCTTTAAGGTGTCCTCTTTTGTCGATTCCACAACGGTTTTAGATGGAGCAGGCGCTGAGACGCTTCTTGGAAAAGGCGACATGCTTTTAAAACGTGCGGATCGAACCCATCGTCTACAAGGCGCATTCATTACCGATAACGAAATATTTAATGTGACTGACTTCATTAAAAATAACCAGCAAGCCAGTTATTTGTTTGAGCACGAAACACTTAAAAAACAAGTCAACATGAAAGAGATTATTAAGGATGACTTGTTTGAAGATGTCGCTTATTTTGTTGTCAATCAGCAAAGTTGTTCCATCAATTTGCTTCAAAAGGAATTTGAAATCGGGTTTAATCGAGCCCAAAAGCTTGTTGAAATGCTCGAATACCATGAAATCGTTTCACCAGGACAAGGAACAAAGGCACGTGAAGTTTTAGTGACCTTGACTGAACTGAAGAAGATTTTGGGTCACGATTGATAGGAGCGTCATGACACTTAAAAAATGCAAGACCTATAGTATTCTTGGGATATCCATGATTTCGATGGCTTTAATTTTTTCGATTTTAAAGGTTTCCAAACTGACCGTGTCTTTTGGCATCATTGGTTTGGTCGTCGGTGCTCTTTTATCCAGTCTTTCGATTGGATTAAGCTTGAAAACCATCAAAATGGAATCGGTTTTGGATACCCAAAAACAAATCAATACGCGTCAGAAAAACTTAAACTTTTTCGATTGGCTTTCTTTTATTAGTGTCTCTACCATGGGGATTCTTTTGGTCTTCATGTTTGTGATGATCCCCTCCGATGTCAAGCAAAATTCGATGTTTCCGACCCTGATCTCAGGCGATCGTGTAGTTGTGTATCATTTCCTTTATCATCCAAAGCGAAACGATATTGCTGTAGCGGATATGTCAAACTATGGGGACTCGAATCTTTATGTTAAAAGAATTTTCGGGGTTCCAGGCGATCGCATCCATTTTCATCCCATTAATGAGAGTGATTTTCATCTCTACATCAATGACCAATTAGCGGAATCCATTGCTGGAGTAACCTATAAAATGGACCAACAAGGCATCGACAAGATTCAAAGCCAGTTGGATGAGCATAGCAGACTTAAAGATCAATTTTATCTGTTACTAGGAGACAATGCCTTAGGTTCTACAGACTCAAGAAAACTTGGGGCCATTCATGAACGGGATTTAATTGGTAAAATTATCTTTATCTTTTGGAGGTTTCGCTGATGGCAACCACACACAAGCAAATTCAATGGTTCCCAGGACATATGTTCAAATCCTTAAGAGAGATTCGCGAAAAAATCAAACTGATGGATCTCGTTATGGTGTTATTGGATAGTCGACTACCTCTATCAAGCATGAACCCTGAGTTGATGAAAATCATTGGAAAAAAACCCGTGTTATTGATCTTCAATAAGATGGATATGGCTGATGAACGTGTGCTTGATCAATGGATTTCCCATTACCAAGAACAAGGATTTCACACCTTAAAGATTGATGCGCAATCAGGAAAACATGTTCCTTTGATCCACCCAGAAGCCAAAAAGATCGTAAAAGATGTCTTAGAACGTGAAAAAAAGAAAGGCATGAAGGAGCGCCCACTAAGAACCATGATTCTTGGCATTCCCAATGTTGGAAAATCAACACTAATTAATCAAATTGCTAAACGAAGCGCAACCAAAACTGCAAACACGCCAGGAGTGACTAAGTCCCAACAATGGATTAAACTGGGAGATCAGTTTGAATTGTTAGATACACCAGGCGTTTTATGGCCCAAATTTAATGACCCTAAGGTAGGGTACCATCTGGCGTTGACCGGAGCCATCAAAGATCGGATTTTACCTGAAGAAGATGTGGTCACTTACGGGCTAAACTTCTTAAAAACGTATTATCCTAACCGCCTTAAAAATCGGTATGGGCTTGCAGAACTTGATGACACGTATCAGATGATTCAAGCCATCGGAAAAAACAGAGGATGCTTAAGCAAGGGTGGCGAGGTGGATCAAGAGCGTGTGTTTGGTATCGTGTTATCAGACATTCGTAACAAACATCTAGGAGGACTATCGTTTGACCGATTCGACAATGTATGCGATTGAACACCATTATTATCAATTAGGCGCGCAAACCATCTGTGGCGTTGATGAAGCAGGCCGAGGGCCTTGGGCAGGGCCTGTCGTTGCTGCGGCGGTCATCTTAAAAAAAGATGCCCAATTCACCTATGTCAACGACTCCAAGCAGTTATCCGAAAGTCAACGACAAAAGGCCTTAATTGAAATCAAAGAACAAAGTCTTTCGATTGGAATTGGGATTGCTTCGGTCGAAGAAATTGATCGAATCAATATCTATCGGGCATCACGAGAAGCCATGCTTTCCGCGATTCGTCAGTTAAAAATAAAACCCGATTTTGTTTTGATTGATGCCATGCCTATGGAACTTGACATTCCCCATCTATCCATCATTAAAGGCGATCAAAAATCAATTAGCATTGCGGCGGCCTCGATTGTCGCTAAAACCACCAGAGATCAGTACATGATGGAGATGGATGCTTTGTTCCCAAAATACGGGTTCAAAAACCACAAAGGGTACGGAACCAAAGAGCATGTGGAAGCTTTATTAGCCTATGGCGTTTTACCCATTCATCGAACCTCCTATAAACCCATCAAAAAATTATTAGAAAAGAAGTGATTTTCACTTTTTTTTTCGAGTAATTTCTCATGGTGGAACGCTAAAATAGGATGAAAAAAACATATATATTTATTCAATATATATAAAAAAAGACCATCTCTTTTTGCTTGACATCTAGAATTTACACACTATAATAGATATGGAAATGGAGGAAAATGTAGATGAGTAAAAAACTAATCATTGTAGAATCTCCATCTAAAGCCAAAACGATTGCCAGTTACGTCTCCAAAGATGTGATTGTTTTGTCTTCCAAAGGGCATATCCGGGATCTTTCCACCCAAGGTGTGGGTGGATTAGGCATCGACATGAAAAACGAATATATGCCCATTTATACAACCATCAAAGGCAAAGCGCCTTTAATCAAAGAACTGATAACCAAGGCCAAAGGCAGAGACGTTCTCTTAGCAACCGACCCTGACCGAGAAGGAGAAGCTATCGCCTGGCACTTGGCGCAAGTCTTAGAGTTACCAGACCTTTCCCATAATCGAATCGTGTTTAGAGAAATCACTAAACCTGCCATTACCGAAGCTTTACTTCACCCAAGACCCATAGATCAACATCTGGTCTTCTCCCAGGAAGTCAGACGCATCCTTGATCGCATCATTGGCTTTAAGCTATCTAAATTGCTTCAGTCAAAAATTAAATCGAAATCGGCGGGTCGTGTTCAAAGTGTAGCGTTGAAACTGATTGTTGATTTAGAAAAAGAAATTGAAGCCTTTATTCCCGAGACCTATTTCGAAGTTGAAGCGACGTTTCCTCAGTTTAAAGCGGACTATGTGATTGAACCGAAACGACGATTAAATGAAAAAGAAGCGCACGATATCGTGACATCGTCTCAAACCGCGTTTAGCGTCGTGAATATTGATAAAAAAGTTTCCAAGAGTTATCCGAAACCTCCATTGATTACCTCAACTCTTCAGCAAGATGCTATCAACCAGTTAAGGATGACAGCCAATCGCGCCATGTCCATTGCTCAAGCGCTTTATGAAGGAAAGCAAATTAACGGAGAAATTGTGGGATTGATTACCTACATGCGGACCGATTCAACACGGATGTCTGATTTATTCTTAAATGATCTTCACCAATGGATTATTGAACATCACGGAAAAGAATATCTTGGTAAAGTCAAAGTCGCCAAATCCGAACACGCACAAGATGCGCATGAAGCGATTCGGCCAACCGCTTTGGAACGCACACCAGAAGTCGTAGAACCGTATTTAACCAAAGAAGAATTTAAACTCTATCGTCATATATACCAACGTACGGTGGCCAGTATGATGGCACCTATGCTCTTTGATGCCACCACCGTAACCTTGGATGCTAACGGAAACCAGTACCGAACCGAAGGGTCCATCTTAAAGTTTGATGGCTACGCAAAGGTGTATCAAGAATCCAAGCAAAAAGATAAAAAGTTGCCGCATCTTGAACTTGGTCAAGTGTTTCACGCAACCCATGTTGAAGCCATAAGAAAAGAAACCACGCCTAAAACGAGGTTTTCAGAAGCAACCCTCATTAAAGAACTAGAATCTGTGGGAATAGGGCGCCCAAGTACCTATGCCCAAATCATCCAAACCCTCAAACAACGCGATTACGTTAAATTGGAAGAAAAACGATTTGTTCCGACTGAGCAAGGTCGGTTAACTTCGGAACAACTGGACTTGTTTTTCCACAAGATCATCAATGTAGAGTACACGTCTAAAATGGAACATGTGCTCGATGAAATTGCAGAGGGTAAACAAAATGGCGGTGTCCTTATCGAGAAGTTTTATCACAGTTTTATCCCCATGGTCGATATCGCTAATAAAGAAATGAAAAAAATCGGACCAAAGCCAACCGATGAGATGTGTCCACTATGTGGAAAACCCTTGGTCATTCGAAAAAGCCGATACGGTGAGTTTACGGCATGCAGTGGATTTCCAAAGTGCAAGTTTGTTAAAAAGTAGATCCATCCTAACGATAGTCTTTCTCTTGTCGAGAAAGGCTATTTTTGATGGGGCTTTCCTCATCATTTTGGGTTTTGTTTTGTTTTCAATATGGTATAATAATCAAGGACTGGAGTGGAAGTATGGGATTATTTCAAAAGCTGTTTAGCAAAAAACCTAAGAATCAACGGTATCAATTGGGTTTGCACAAGACAAAAGAGAATCTTGGGAACTTAAAAGAGATTCTTAAGCAATCGAAAACCATCGATGATACCCTTTTTGATGCTTTGGAAGATGTGTTTATCCAAGCAGATATCGGCATCGACACCGTGATTTACTTCATTCAAGAACTTAAAAAAGATGTGCAAAATAAAGCCATCACGAATCCGGTGGATTTGGCAGAAATGATTGTCGATAAGATGTTTGAAATTTATCTTAAAGGCCAACTCGTCCAAACCGATCTCCATTATGATGAACATGAACTGAATGTCTATCTTTTTGTTGGTGTTAATGGTGTAGGAAAAACGACCACTATCGGAAAACTCGCGAAACAACTCAAAGATCAACATAAAAAAGTTATGTTGGTCGCAGCGGACACGTTTCGGGCTGGCGCCATCGATCAACTTTCCGAATGGGGACTAAGAAGCGGATGTTATACGTTTAAGAAAAATCCAGGAACAGATCCTTCCTCAGTCATCTATGATGCTCTTGATATCGCCAAAAAAGAAAAATACGATTATGTTTTAGTGGACACAGCGGGGCGACTTCAAACCAAATCCCATTTGATGGCTGAACTATCCAAGATGAAACGTGTCATTCAAAAAACCGTTCCCCATGCACCTCAAGAGACGTTATTGGTCATTGATGCAACCACAGGTCAAAACGGCATGCGTCAAGCAGAAGTCTTTAAAGAAGCCACCGAAGTGACTGGAATCATTTTGACAAAGTTGGATGGTACGGCCAAGGGAGGCATCGTTTTAGCGATTCGCCATCTCTATGATTTACCCATTAAATACGTTGGACTGGGCGAAAAGATCGATGATTTGGTCTTGTTTGATATCGAACACTACATTTATGGTCTATTCAGTGACTTTTTCTAGGAGGACCTATGGAATCGTTGGATAAAAAAGAAAAACTGAATGTTCTCTTTGACTTGTATCGACCCCTATTGACCGAGCGACAAGTTCTCTTTTTTGAACTGTATTACCGAGAAGATTATTCACTATCTGAGATATCAGATCTCTACTCTATCTCAAGAAATGCCATCTTTGATCATTTAAAAAAGGTTGAAGACTATTTGATAGACTACGAAAACAAACTTCACCTCTATGCTTTGCAAGAAACACGGAAAAAACTTCTTGAGGATTATCTTAACACACAGGATGAAACCTTTTTAGAAGAACTAAGAAAGTTGGATGAATAATGGCAGAAAATGCACTAAGTTCACGATTGCAAATGGCCATGCGCCGGATGACCGGACGTGGGTTTTTGACAGAAACTGACATCGATGAGATGATGAAAGAAGTGCGTCTCTCCTTATTGGAAGCTGACGTCAATTTTAAGGTTGTCAAAACATTTATCCAAAACGTCAAAGAAAAAGCCATCGGTGAGAAAATCCTCAAAGGATTAAACCCAGGCCAACAAGTGGTCAAAATTGTTCACGAAGAACTTAAGCGAATCATGGGAGATCAAGCCGAAGGCATAAGGTACAGCATTCAAGGGCTAACCACCATTATGACCATTGGTCTTCAGGGGTCAGGAAAAACGACAGCCATCGGCAAACTTGGACTTTTCGTTCGAAAAAACGATAAGAAAAAAGTCATGTTTATCGCTGCAGATATCTACCGTCCTGCTGCTATTGAACAACTACAAACGCTCGGGAAATCGATGGATATTTTCGTCTTTGAAAAAGGTCAGCAAAACCCCGTTAAGACCGTCAAAGAAGGGCTTACTTACGCCAAAGAACAGCATTATGATGTGGTGATTATTGACACAGCCGGTAGACTGCATATCGATGAGAAAATGATGCAAGAGTTAATCGATGTCAAAAAGGAAGCCAATCCAAATGAGATTTTATTGACAGTGGATGCGATGACCGGGCAAGATGCGGCCACAATTGCTAAATCGTTTCATGACCAGCTCCAAGCCACAGGCGCCATTTTAACCAAACTCGATGGTGACACACGCGGGGGTGCTGCTTTATCCATCCGCGAAGTCTCTGGAATTCCAATCAAGTTTGCCTCCTCGGGAGAAAAAATGGACAGCTTTGAGATGTTTCATCCAGAGCGAATGGCTTCTAGAATCCTCGGTATGGGAGATGTTCTTACCCTGATTGAAAAAGCAACTGAATCCATTGATGAGGATGATGCTAAAAACATGATGGAGAAGTTAATGACAGATACCTTCAATTACAATGATCTTTTGAAACAGTTCAAAATGATCCGAAAAATGGGATCTATGTCAAAAATCTTAGGGTTTCTTCCCGGCATGGGGAACTTAAAAGCAGCCAATCAAATCGATGATAGACAACTCGATAAAATGGGAGCCATGATTCAATCCATGACAGAAAAAGAGCGAAAAGACCCCAAACTCATCGATCAATCGTCGCGAAGAAGGGAACGGATTGCTAGAGGTTCCGGCATGAGTGTGGCGGACTTAAACCGATTAAGACAGTCTCTTGAGGCTCAAAAAACCATGATGAAGAAAATGATGAACATGGATGAGCGAGAATTGGAGAGTTTATCCAAAAACCCATCAAAGATGATGCCAACACCATCACCTAAAAAAGGTAAAGGAAAAGGAAAGGGTCAATTTCGATTTAAATGACCCTTTTTTTATCGATTTTAATCCACAAAAGTTGTGGAAAATTACTCAATTTATCCATGTTAAAATAACTGTGAAGGGGAAGACAAATGAAAAAACTCACACTGATTGATGGCAACTCGATTCTTTTTAGAGCGTATTATGCCACCGCATACCCTGGAGCCAAACTGATGCAAACCAGCAAAGGTGTTTACACCAATGCCCTTTTTGCTTTTGTTGGCATGTTTGAAAAAATGGTGCCACCGGATACCGATTATGCTTTAGTGGCCTTTGATACCAAAGAACCCACACAAAGACATCTGGCTTATGAAGGCTACAAGGCAGGGCGTGAAAAAATGCCGGAAGAACTAGCCCAACAAATTGAACTGGTCAACCAGTACATCGACTTAAGCGGTGTCAAATGGTATTCAAAACCAGGATACGAGGCAGATGATATTATTGGAACCATGGCGAAGAAAGCGCAACAAGCCGGTTATGAGGTTCACATCTATTCATCCGATAAAGACTTGCTTCAACTTGTTGATGATCATATCACGGTTCATCTGCTTAAAAAAGGGATGAAAGAAGTTCATGATTTTACCCCAGAATCCCTTTATGCGACTTATGAACTTGCTCATCATCAAATGATTGATCTCAAGGCATTGATGGGAGATCCCTCTGACAACATTCCTGGAATTCCAGGCATTGGTGAGAAAACCGCCATTAAACTTCTAAAAACCTATCATACCTTAGAAAACCTTCTAAAAGAAGCCGATCAGATTCCTGGTAAGTTGGGAGAAAATATTCAAAACAACCACCATTTGGCCGCCATGAGCAAGCAATTGGTGACCATCGATTTAAATGCCGAGCTAGATATCTCACTGGATCAATTAACCAAAGAAACAGTTCGTGAAGATCAACTCAGACAATTTTTTCAAGCTTTGGAACTTCACATGTTTGTTAAAAAAATGAACGGACCAGAACCCAAAGAGGAACTTTCATTTGTGGTTATCGACGATGAGAACACCTTAAACCCTTTCCTTAAAGATGGAACAGCAGTCTATTTCGAGTTTTCGGATTTTAATTACCATCGGGCCGAGTTATGGGGAGTTGGTTTATCAAATGGAAGCCATCACGCCTATTTATCCCCTGCTTTTGCTTTACGTTCAAAAAGCTTTCACGCTTTTTTAGCCGATCAAAAAATCGCTAAGATAACGTATGATTATAAAGCCATCAAGGTTTTCCTCAAATGGAGAAATTTGGATATGGTATCGGTTGAATACGATATGCTAATTGCCGCTTACCTACTTGATTCCCATATAGGCAAGGAAGAGTTTACCCGAATCTCATCGTCTTTTGGCTATGATGAGGTCCAGTACGATGAAACCATCTATGGCAAGGGAGCTAAAAAAGGATTACCCGATTCACCCCTTTATCAAAAGCACATTGCTTCCAAAGCTAAAGCAATCACGGTCTTGAAACCAAAGCATTTAAATCAGTTAAAAGATCAAAACCAACTGCATCTTTTGACAGATATCGAAATTCCGCTTTCTGAAGTGTTGGCTGAGATGGAGTTTTCAGGTCTTTTAGTGGATCGTGCGATTCTTCGTGAACTAAAAGAAGATTTAAGCGGTCGAATCGATGCAATCGAGCAAAACATCATTGGTTTTGCGGGACAACCCTTTAACATTAGCTCAACTAAGCAATTAGGAGAAATCCTTTTTGACCACTTGAAATTGCCACATGGAAAGAAAACAAAAACCGGGTATTCAACCAATCAAGACGTCTTACTCAACTTAAAAAATGAACACCCGATTATTCCCTTAATCTTAGAGTATCGCCAATTGACCAAACTTTATTCTACGTATATTGAAGGCATTGAGCAAAACCTCTTTGACGACAACAAAGTGCATACCATTTACCAACAAGCACTCACAACAACAGGCAGATTATCCTCCCTGGAACCCAATCTGCAGAATATACCCATCCGAACCGAAGCAGGCAGACAAATTCGGAGACTTTTTGTTGCCAGAAAAGGTCATGTCCTGCTCGGTGCGGACTATTCCCAAATTGAATTACGGATTCTTGCTCATATCGCGAATGTAAAATCATTGATTGAGGCATTCAATCAAAATCAAGACATTCACACCAAAACAGCACAAGATGTGTTTCATGTTCACGAGGTGACTGCAGAACAAAGACGAGCAGCTAAAGCCGTGAATTTTGGAATCATTTACGGCATGGGGGCTTGGAGTCTATCAGAAGACATCAACGTAACCCCGAAAGAAGCACAAGCCTTTATCGATCGATACTTATCCATTTATCCAGAGATTAAAACCTACATGGAGCATGTCGTGGATTTTGCTAAACAAAATGGCTTTGTCGAAACCATCGTTTTTCGAAGACGTTATATTCCTGAACTGTCTTCAAGTGTCTACACACAACGCTTGTTTGGGGAAAGAACCGCGTTGAACGCTCCCATTCAAGGGAGTGCTGCAGATGTCTTGAAGATTGCGATGGTGAACTTGAACCGCTATCTCAAAGACCATCAAAAAGAATCAAAGATTTTGCTTCAAGTCCATGACGAACTCATCTTAGAAGTTCCTGATCATGAAGTAGAAGACATGAAAGTGATGGTTCCTAAGATGATGGAAGAAGCATGTCAGTTAACGGTCGAATTGAAAACATCCTGCGATGTCGGCTCTAACTGGTATGAACTAAAGTGAGGAACCTTGTATGCCAGAGTTACCTGAAGTTGAGACGGTTCGAAGAACACTGACCGAACACCTCATAAACGACACGGTTTTATCGGTTGAAGTCCGTTATCCAAAGATGGTAAAAACCGATCTTCCGACGTTCTTAAGTGGCGTTAAAAATCAACTGATTGAACGAATCGAACGCATTGGAAAGCACTTAGTTTTCATTTTTAAAGACCATGTCATGCTGGTTCATCTCAGAATGGAAGGCAAATTTTATATCGATCATCATCACGATAGTAAACACAGTCATATTCTTTTTCAACTGAAAAGCGATCGACAACTCATCTATCATGATGTGAGGAAGTTTGGGACCTTTCATTGGTTACCAAAAGAGGATTATCGTGAAAAAGAACCCATTAAATCCATTGCTTTAGAGCCTAAAGACATGGACCCAGTCATGTTTTATGAAACGATTTCGTCAAAAAAAAGAGAGATCAAACCGGTGTTGCTGGATCAAACCATTATAAGCGGACTCGGCAACATTTACGTGGATGAAACGTTGTTTTTAAGTGGAATCCATCCTGAAAGAGTTGCGATGGATCTATCGTTTAAAGATGTAGAATTACTGCTTAAAAACGCAACTTGGGTTTTGGATCGAGCCACGGAACTGGGTGGTTCAAGCATTCGCAGTTATCAGTCTAGTTTAGGAATTCACGGACGTTTTCAAAATGAACTTTTGGTTCATATGAAAAAGGGACAACCGTGTCCGATTTGTCAAAATCCCATCTCGAAAATCAAAGTCAAAGGGCGTGGAACATATGTCTGCGAATCGTGTCAACACTAAACCAATTTATCTTGGATTGACCGGTGGAATTGCCAGTGGGAAAAGCACAGCTTCTCAGCACTTTTCATCAACCGGTATACCTGTCATCGATTGCGATCATATCGTCGCTCACCTTTGGATTAACCATCAGTTGATGAGACAAAACGTTCAAGAAACCTTTGGGTTTGATATTAAAACGCAAGAAGATAAACATAAATTAGCAAGCATTATTTTTGATGACACCAACATGCGTAACAAGCTGAATCAAATCATTCATCCTTACGTGTTTGAAGAAATTGAGAAACAAAAAGCCCATCTTTTAGATAAGCCCTTAGTGGTGATTGACATGCCCTTATTGTTCGAAGTGGGCTATCAAGAACATGTTGATTATACTGTGCTCATTGATGTGCCTCAAGCAACTCAAATCAAACGCCTTAGAAATCGAAATCAAATGCCTTATTCGCGTATTTTGGCACGCATACGTGCTCAAATGCCGCTTTCAAAAAAACGAAAGATGGCCGATTTTGTTATCCGTAACACCGGCACAATTAAACAACTTAACGAGCAAATCGACACAATCATTCAAAAGGTTCTCTATGAAAAATAGCAGTTTATTCCATTTGCAAATTCAATCCGATTTAAGCGCTTCAGATTTCAAAGTGCTTGCGCTATTGTATCAACCTCTTTTGGGCTTGGAGGCACATGGCCTTTATATTACCTGTTATCAATTGTTAAACAAAACCCATAAAATCACCTATTCTCATCAAGAACTCTTTGACTTGATGAACATTAAAAAAGCGGATTTCCTGTTGATGAGAAACAAACTTGAAGCCTTAAACTTGCTGTGTGTTTTTCAAAAAGAAGAAGAGTTTATCTATTTTCTTAAAGCACCCTTGACAGCCAAACAGTTTTTGATTGACACCGTTTTTGGATCGTATTTAAGAAGTGAGATAGGCGAACGAAACATGCAGTTTGTCACCCAACTTTTTAAGTTGGATCTCATGTCTACTGAAGGGTTTAAAAACGTCACTAAATCGTTTGATGAACTCTATGAGTTCAAAAGCCTCAATTTGTTATCCATTCAACACCCGTTGCAAGGAAAACAAAACAATGGAGGCAGTCATATTAATTACACATTTAATTACGAAGCCTTCATTGAAATGCTCCCAGATCGGTTAAAAAACACCCAATTATTAACGGATAAGTTTAAAGAGACCCTCAATAAAATCGCTTTTGTTTATCAATTTGATGTGGGCGATATGGTTGAAATCTACCAGCAAGCGGCTAAATCCAAACAACTAGTCAATTTTGAACAACTGAACTTTAAAGCCAGACAGTATTATGAAGAAAAACATCAACTCCTTACCATTAAGCAAAAAGAACTCTCTAAACCGCATTTGGTGGATCAAGTCGCCCCACAAGCCATTATTTCCAAGTACGCTAAAACCGATCAACAAGGCATTGCCTTATCTGTGGCCACACAGTTGTTGGAACGAAACTCGGTTGAACCTGGAATTATTAATGTCATATTGATGCTGGTTCTTAAGCATAAACAAGGCATCATGCCCAACATCAATTATATGGAGAAGGTGCTTCACGATTGGCTGAACAAAGGGGTTCAGACCACAGAGGACGCCATTAGGCATTCTCAAAATCTCGAAACACAATACGACGTCAAGAGTCAAAAGAAATCTTCAGTCAGTGAACCCGATTGGCTTGATAGCTACATCACTGAACTGGTAAAAATGGAGTGACCTATGATGACATTAGAAGAAATGAAAAAAATCATTCAACAAGATCCAGAGACTAAAAACCTTATGATTCCTGATGTGGATATTTATAAGGTGTTTCAGTATCTCATGCTAAGGGACCAAAAAGCCATGAAAGACGGGTATGAGCCAGTCCTTCGGACCGATCCCTATATTGAGATTGTCTACCGGCCAACCAAAGAAAAAGCCGTTGAAATCAAGCGCAGGCGTATCCGAGAAAACCTCAAGTTCTATGAAAGTGAAGTTTACATCCAAGATGCATCACTAGTCGAGTTTGACGTCTTTAATGATGAACGAGAAAACGCGTTTGAGCATGCTAAGAACTTTGTGGAGCAATACCGTAAAGATCACTATGTCAAAGGGTTGTTTATCTATGGAATGAATGCAACAGGTAAAAGCTATCTATTATCGGCTATAGCACACGCTTTGGCAGAGAAAGGATCGACCGTGCTTTTTGTCTACATGCCGGATTTGGCTCGCTCCATTAAGCAGGGCATGAATGAAGGAAATTTAGAAGAACGGATCAATATGCTTAAACAAGCGGATATTCTCATGATGGATGATTTAGGTGGCGAAAACATGACAACCTGGTTTAGAGACGAAATCCTTGTTCCCATTTTACAGTATCGTCTATCCGCTAAATTACCAGTCTTCATGAGTTCCAACTATGATTTTATGCAACTCATGGAATTCTTGTCGGTCACCAAGGATGACACAAATCGCACGAAAGCTGCGCGCTTGATCCAAAGGATTCGAGATCTCATGACACCGGTTAAATTGGTGTCTCAGCGGTATAAGACATAAAACCCTTGAAATATTGATTCGATAACGCTATAATGAAAGCAGCAACGAAGAAAAGGACACGGTTTGAGTCAAACCAAGCGACGTAGGATGGTGAAAGCTACGAACGACTTAAATCACTCCCTTGGAGTTGGCTAAAAAAACTAGCCCGGGTCATGCCGTTATCCATAAGATAAGTGCTGTTTATCAGAACTAAGGTGGTACCACGATGATTCGTCCTTGGATAGTTCAAGGACTTTTTTTTATGAAGGAGGATATCAAAAATGATAAAAATTAGTTTTCCAGATGGAAGCCAACGCGATTACCCAAACGGAATCACACCGCTACTGATTGCGCAATCCATTTCAACCAGTTTAGCCAAACGGTCTGTTGCTGCAGTTTTGGATGGGCAACTCGTAGAATTAGGAAGAACGATTGAAAAAGACAGTCAAATCGAGCTGCTTAATGATAAAGATCCACGGGCGTTGAAAGTGTTAAGGCACAGCACCGCCCACTTGATGGCACATGCCATCAACAATCTTTATCCAGGGGCTTGTTTTGGAGTGGGTCCTGATATTGAAGAAGGGTTTTATTACGACATGGATCTAGGTGAAACCCGTTTAAGCGATGATGATTTTCCTAAAATCGAACAGGAAATGGCGCGGCTGGCGCTGTTAGATGAACCCTATTTGAGAAAAGATGTCTCGTATGAAGAAGCGCAACGCATCTTTCAGCACGACCCCTATAAACTTGAGTTGATTGAAGAATTTAAGGAAGATGGGTTGAGTGTCTATGAGACAGGTTCATTCATCGATCTTTGCCGCGGAGGACATGTGATGTCTTCTGGAAGCATCAAACACTTCAAGTTGCTAAGTGTCGCGGGTGCGTATTGGCGTGGGGATTCGAACAACAAAATGTTAGTCAGAGTCTATGGAACCAGTTTTTTCTCCAAACAAGACCTTGAGGATTATTTGGTATTGGTTGAAGAACGTAAAAAGAGAGATCACCGTAAACTGGGGAAAGAACTTGAATTGTTTATGCTAAGCGAATACGGTCCTGGGTTTCCCTTTTGGTTGCCAAAAGGCATGATTCTTAGACGTGCTTTGGAAAACTTTTGGTTTGATGTGCATACCCAAGAAGGGTATCAGTTTATTCAAACCCCAATCATGTTGAATCGTGATTTGTGGGAAATTTCTGGTCACTGGGCCAACTACCGCGAAAACATGTACACCTCAGAGATTGATAAGCACGAGTTCGCTATCAAACCGATGAACTGTCCAGGTGGGATGCTTGTTTACAAAAACAGCTTGCATTCTTATCGGGATTTACCGCTTCGTGTGGGCGAACTCGGTTTGGTCCATCGCCACGAAGCATCCGGCGCGTTAGCAGGTCTTTTTAGAGTGCGAAATTTTACGCAGGATGATGCGCATGTGTTCATGAGAGAAGATCAAATGGTTGATGAAATCTCACGATTGATCCTCTTGTTTGAACGCGTCTACGCGGTTTTCAATCTCAGTTACCATATCGAGTTATCAACACGTCCACTCGATAAATACATTGGCACCATTGAAACATGGGATAAAGCAGAAAAAGCACTCGCAGCAGCCATTGAAAATGTCGGAAAACCGTATAAGATCAATCCTGGAGATGGCGCTTTTTATGGACCTAAGTTAGACTTCAAACTTCGTGATTCCATGAATCGAATCTGGCAATGCGGCACCATCCAATTGGACATGAATTTACCTGAACGATTCGATTTAACCTATGTTGACCAAGACGGCGAGAAAAAACGACCCATCATGTTGCATCGCGCACTCTTTGGGTCGATTGAACGGTTCATCGGTATTTTAATTGAACACTATGCGGGTGCGTTTCCATTATGGCTTTCACCGGTTCAAATGAAAGTGATTCCAGTCAATAATGAACATCATGAGGCGTATGCCATGGAGGTTTACCGCCGGTTGATTCAAGCGGGTATGCGTGTGGAACACGATTTAAGAAACGAGAAATTAGGGTATAAGATTCGCGAGGCACAAACTCAAAAAATTCCGTTTGCTTTAGTGATCGGCGATAAAGAAAAGGAAGAAGAAAAGGTCACCTATCGACGTTATGGAAGCCAAGAACAGGTTTCCGTTAAACTGGATGATTTCATTGAGATGGCTCGAGCTGAGTTAAAAATAATAGAAAATAATTAGACATAATGTATTGAAATAACAAATAATTAGTGATATAATTGGGGTAGGACATGTCAATAAAGCGCCCTTTTGCTTAATGAGGTGTCTCTACCCCTTTTCTTTTGGGAGGAAAAAAGATGAGACGTGATATCAACCCTAACCGGTATGAACCATTGAAAATCCATCGAAAAATTAAAGAAACGATGAATAAAAAAGCGGTTAAACCCGTTCTTTATGATGATGAAGTCAACCCGTTTGATTTAAAAGAAGACGTGAAAAAAGGAAAAAAGAACACCAAAAACCGATAGAAAGAGGACCTTATGTTAGAAGTCAAAAACGCAAGAATGCTGTATGGCGATTTAGTAGCTGTTGATGGTTTGTCATTTGACATTCATCCAGGCGAAATTTTTGGGTTGCTCGGCACCAATGGGGCAGGCAAAACCACAACCTTTAGAATGATTATGGGGTTACTTGAACCCACACAAGGCGAAGTGCTTTATTTTGGTCAAAAAGTAGGTTACCACAACGTCAACGAAATAGGATACATGATTGAAGAACGTTCTTTGTTGACCAAGATTACGGTCAAAGAACTCATGCTTTATTTTGGTCAACTGAAAGACATGTCTCCTAAAGTGATTTTGGAACGTTTGGATTATTGGCTGGATCGATTTCAGATTCCAGAATACAAAGATAAAAAAATCAAGGAGCTGTCGAAAGGGAATCAACAAAAGATCCAGTTCATCTCCGCAATTATCAATAATCCAAAACTCTTGGTCCTTGATGAGCCATTTAGCGGATTAGATCCCATCAATACAGAGCTTTTTGTTCAAGTGATTCGTGATTTCCAAAAACAAGGCTCCATGGTCGTCTTTTCTTCCCATCAACTGGACCATGTCGAATCGTTTTGTGAGGAAATTGTTGTTTTAGAAAAAGGAAAAGCCGTGATTAGCGGCCGTATCGATCAAGTTAAAAAGGATTTCAAAAAGCAATACATCAAAATCAAAGGTGACGTTGAGGTAGACCGTATCAAAGCCATCCCTGGAGTCTACCAAGTGGTTGAAAACTCCAATGAACTCATTGTCAAAATCGAAAGCGACGATGTCATTCAAGCGGTTTTTGAATACGTCAAAACCTGTGAGCATGTGACTAAATTTGATGTAGAACAACCCCGGTTGTCAGAGATCTTCATTGCGAAAGTAGGTAGAGCGCATGAAAAAGTTTAAGTATTTAGTCCAATATGGGCTTAACAAACGAGTGGGAAGAAAAGCTTTCTTGATTTCCAATATTGTGATTGCTTTTTTATTGGTGTTAATCGTGAACATTCCCACGATTATTGCTTTGTTCAGTCCAGATAAAGAAGAAGTGACTAACCGAGATGTGCTGATTATCAATCAAACCAATCAAACAACGTTAGCAGAAGACATTAGCCAAGCCATCAATGCTCCTTTTTCAGGCTATCTATTTTATCTCGTTGAATCGATTGAGCCAGAATCCTTTGATTTAGAAGCTTTTTGGCAGGATGAAGAAAAGGATGTGGTCATCCACATGATGGGTGCCATTGAGTCGCCAACTGTGATTATTTATTCAAAGATTCCTGAGTTTAACACCCTCTTGAAAAATCAAATTGAACTCTTAATCATTAACTATCAAATCGCTGATTATGTTGCTCCAGAGTTTAGTTTTCCAGTTTCACCAGATTATGAGGATCCAGAAATAGGGTACATGATTTCAAGCATCACATCCCTTTTGGTTTTGCCGATGTTTATTTTAATTACCATGGCCACCCAGTTTGTTGGAGTCGAAGTGATTGAAGAAAAATCGACAAAAGCCATTGAAACCATTATTGCCAGTGTGCCTGCGAAAATTCATTTTCTTTCAAAGATTACAGCAAGCATATTGTTTGTTATCATCCAAGGTGTTCTCATTTTGCTCTATGGGTTGATTGCCAATTGGATTGGTGGTGCCACGCAAAACTTAAGCGGCATTGAAATACCTGCTGATACAAGCACTTTGTTGAAGAGTTTGGCTCAAATGTTGCCAAACTGGCAAGCCATCTTGGTGTTTGCCTTACTTTTCATGGTTGTGGGTACGTTATTCTTCCTTGTGTTTTCAGCGTTATTTGCTTCACTTGCTGTGACACAAGAAGACTATCAACAGTTCCAATCGCCTTTGATGCTTACCATGGTTGCTGGGTTTTACATCACGATTTTTGCTCCTATGGCCAATGGAACCGGATTTATGAAAGTGATGAGTTTTGTTCCCATCTTCACACCGTTTGTAGCACCCGTCTCCTATGCATCGGGCATCTTAACGACAGGAGAAGCGCTATTGGCTTTGTTGGTTCTTATCATTTTTTTGGCGGCAGCTATTTGGTTGGTTGCACCCATTTATAAAGTGGCCATCTTATCCTACGATCAAACCAAGTTTTTCAAAAGAATGTCACAAACGATTAAAAAAGCCTTTCCAAAGAAAGGCAATGGGTTACACTAACACCCTGCGGGGTGTTTTTTTTATACCATGAGATGCTCTTTTAGATACGTTTCAATTTTATCCATATAAATGGGATTATCGCTTTCGACACGAATACTAAAAGAATCTCCTTTGGGCATGCCTAAACTTAGGATAGCCATAATGGATTTGGCATCAGCAACAAACCCTTTATGAATCACGTAAACCGAAACCGGCAAAGCAGAAACAAAACGAACAAAGTTGGTTGCAGGTCTTGCATGAAAACCGGATTCGCTTTTTAGTACAAATGTCTTATCCATGAAAATCCTCCAGATTGATGTGTGTTTTAAGATAATCGATGACCGCTTGTTCTGTATCCATTTTTAATACAGCCTTAGCCAGATTTTTAAAGTAGGTCGAATCATGGTGAGCAATCATCCGTCTGGTCTTTAAGATTTGCGAGGGATTCATAGATAGTTGCGTGACACCTAACCCCAATAACACGGGAATGGCATAAGGATCACTGCTCATCTCACCGCAAACCGATACCTCTTTATGGTGTTTAAGTCCTGCCTCAGCCACCCGATGGATGAGCGCTAATACCGCAGGATTAAACGGTTGATAAAGGCGATGGATCGCTTGATTGTTTCGGTCAACAGCCAAGGTGTATTGAATGAGATCGTTGGTCCCTATTGAGAAAAAATCCACATGCTTGGCAAACCGATCCGCTAAGAGGGCCGCTGAGGGGACTTCCACCATCATGCCTAAAGGGATGGGCGTTTTTATGTCTAACTCTTTCTTTAGTGAAGCCACCGTTTCTTGGATGTCAAACCATTCTTCCAAAGCGGTAATCATCGGGAACATGATTTTCAAGTTGCCTTTCGTGTTCGCCAGTATTAATGCTTTGAGTTGCTCATTGAATAACGCGCGGTATTCTTGGGATAAACGGATACCACGGTTTCCCAAAAACGGGTTGTCTTCCTTTTTTAAAGGAAGATAAGAAAGATGTTTGTCACCACCGATATCCAATGTTCGAATAATGACTTCCTTAGGATAAAGACGATCAAGCACGGTTTGATACGCTTGGATTTGAACGTCTAAGGAAGGCATCACAGGGTGATCAAGAAACAGCATTTCTGTTCGGTAAAGTCCAATCCCTTCAGCATCGTTTGCAAGAACAAAATCGAGGTCTTTTGTAGACCCAATGTTGGCATGGAGTTGATAACGCTCAAAATCCTTGGAAAGTGTTTTACGACCGATATAAGGATCAAGACTTCGAACTTTAAGGCTTAACGCGTTTATTTTTGATTGGATTTCGTGTTCTAATTCATCAGAAAAATCCAAATGAAGATGGCCTAAGAAACCATCCATGATTACGTTTTTACCATCTTCAAGGGTCTCCATAAGATCTGGGATACCGACAATAGAAGGAATGCCCATCATGCGTGCAATAATCGCACTATGAGAGGTTTTCCCACCCATCTCCGTTAGAATGCCTTTCACGTGCTTGGGATTGATTAACGCCGCCTGTGAAGGTGCAAGATCATTCAAAGCGATGATGACCTCACCTGAAATGCTTGAAAAATCAAACGGTTCTTGTTTATTGGCGTGGTGGATTAAACTTTGTGCCACATCTAATAGATCTTTGGCCCGCTCTTTTAAGTAAGCATCGTCCATATTCGCGAAGATTTGTGCGTACTTAAACACCACCTTATCCAAGGCGTAAGCGTAGTTGCAGGATTCTAAGGTGACGGTTTCAATGACCTCGCGTTTGATTTCGATATCATCGGCAATCATCATGTGAGCATGAAAAATCTTGGCCGTTTCGCTGCCATATTTTTTCTCGGTTTCCTCAATGATTTTTCTAAGGACCTCTTTGGTTTTTTCAATGGCTTCTTCGTAGGCTTTGAGTTCCGCTTCTACATCCGAAACAATCTTCTTTTGAACACTTGTTTTAGGTTCTTCAATCTTCAAAACTCTAGAAATGGCGTAACCTTCTGAAACGGGTATACCTTTGAGCATCATGGGTACTCCTTATGGGAAAAAGAAGATTCTTATAGTTACATTATAAGGGCTTTTGACTGAAAGTCAATCGAAAATCTTGCCTATCTGGCAGAAACGAGTATAATGAGACATGACAAAGCTTACTGAATGTGATACGAAAGAGGTGTTTAAACATGACCTATGATGAATTAAGAAAACAGATTGAAGAGATTTTAGATCCAACCTTGGGTGAACCCCTTGGGAAGGTCAATGGAATCAAGAAATTAACCGTGGGACCAACGGGTGTTGTCGAACTGGAAGTAAGGCTAAAAGATCGTAAAAAAGACGAAGCCAAAGTGAAGTTAGACATTGTGAAGTTGGTTAAAATAAACCTTCAGTTTCCAGGGATTAAAATCGACTTTTTTGACTCTGATTTTGTTCCTGAGGGCGTCATTGAAACGCAATATTTAGCGATAGCATCCGGTAAGGGTGGCGTGGGGAAATCCACGGTAACGGTAAATCTCGCGGTCGCTTTAACGCGCTTAGGAAAAAAAGTTGGCATCATTGATGCTGACGTATATGGTCCTTCTGTTCCTCATATTCTTGGGTTAGCGATTAAGCCCCTTCAATCAACAGAAGATGAAAAAATGATTCCGCTCTCTAGAAACGGAGTCGAAGCCATCTCAACAGAATATTTTATGCCACCCGATAAACCAGTCATGTGGAGAGGGCCGATGTTAGGCAAACTTCTAACGCATTTTTTCAATGGCGTCCAATGGCAAGAAAACATCGATATTATTTTGATTGATTTGCCACCAGGAACTGGGGATGTTGCTCTTGATGTCAAAACCTATGTTCCCAAAAGCAAAGTGTTGGTGGTGACAACCCCGCATACAAACGCGAGCCATGTTGCGGCTAAGGCGGGTTATGGAGCCAAGCAAATCGGTCATGAAGTTATTGGTGTCGTTGAGAACATGAGCCATTATTTAAATCCGTGTAACCAAAAAAGAGAGTTTATCTTTGGTCAAGGCGGCGGAAAAGAAGTGGCCGATAAACTCCGTGTGCCATTGCTTGCTCAAATCCCAATTGGACAACCTCTGGATGGGACATTCATCTTTTCTGAAAAAGAAGAACAAGGAAAAATCTATCGAAGCTTAGCAGAATCCATCATTCAGTCAATGCATCTTTAAGGAGGCCTTTATGTGTGGTCGATTCACCATCACCGTCACCTTAGATGAACTCAAACACTATTTACAAACATCCTTTGACATTGACTTAAGCGATACGTTTTTCGATTTGCCTAGATACAATGTTGCTCCAGGTCAAGATGTGATTGCATTGATCCACGATGGCCAAAAATTTAGAGTTGGGTTGCTCAAATGGGGGTTTCATCAGTTTCAACAAAAACCCATGATTAACGCTCGAAGCGAAACGGCGTTCCGCTTACCTTCCTTCAAGGAGTCTTTTATGTCCAAACGATGCTTGGTTTTAGCGGATGGTTTTTATGAGTGGATGAGCAAAGAATCTAAAAAGCAACCCATGAGAATCATAAAAAAAGATCGCGGTCTTTTTCCAATCGCAGGTCTATATCAATCCATTCAAATCGAATCAGGAAAAAAGGAACACCAAGTGATTTTATTAACGACACAAGCGAATGAACGGTTGGAATCGATTCATTCAAGGATGCCTGTAATTATCGATGAACAAAACGCCATCGATTGGCTCTATCCGAAACAAGAAAACGTGCAAAAATTGATTCATCTGATGAAACCTTATCACTCAGACTTAATAGACGTGTATCCGGTAAGCCAAAAAGTCAACGATGCAACATACGACCAACCGGATTGCATTAGAAAGCAATAAGACCGACAAGATGTCGGTCTTATTTTTAGAATAAATCGCGGTATTTGACAATCGGTTGACGAGCAGCTTTCGCTTCATCTAATCGTCTTACAAGGGTATGGTGAGGCGCTGTTTTGACCATTTCTGGATCTTCAATCGCTTCGTTAGCCACTTTTCTTAGCACATCAATGAACGCGTCAAGGGTTTCTTTTGATTCAACCTCGGTGGGCTCAATCATCATGGATTGGCTAAAAATAAGAGGGAAGTAAACCGTGGGTGCATGGAACCCGTAATCCAAAAGTCTTTTCGCGATATCCAAAGTCTTGACACCGGTTGATGTATCGATTAAACCATCGTAGACGAATTCATGCATGCAATGCCCTTTAATAGGAAGCTCAAATAAGTCTTTTAGAGACTCTTTAATGTAGTTCGCATTCAAAACAGCATAAGCACCTACTTTGCAGAGACCTTCTTTTCCTAATGTCAGTAAATAGACGTAGGCTCGAATATAGACGCCAGCGTTTCCAAAAAATTGACCAAGTGTTCCAATTGAGTCTAACGCTTTGTCAAAATAGTAACGGTCATTTTCTTTTTTAACCACAGGGTTCGGTAAGAATTCAACCAATTTCTCACAAACGCCAACAGGGCCAGAACCCGGACCACCACCTCCGTGAGGAGTCGAGAAGGTTTTATGAAGATTGATGTGCGTGATATCAAATCCCATATCGCCTGGACGAGAGATTCCCAGCAATGCGTTTAGATTGGCTCCGTCATAATAAAGCAAGCCACCCACCTCATGAACCATGTTAGAAATTTCTAAAATGTCTTTTTCAAAGACGCCAGCTGTATTAGGGTTGGTTAGCATCAGTCCAGCAACTTCATCATTTAATACAGCCCTCAGGGCTTCAAGATTAACGGTGCCATCTGGATTAGATTTTATCTCTACTGTGTCAAAGCCACAGACGGTTGCACTTGCAGGATTGGTGCCGTGAGCGGAATCTGGAATAATGATTTTAGTGCGCTTGAAATCGTTGTTTTTTTCATGATAGGCCTTGATAATCATCAAACCGGCCAATTCACCATGTGCTCCAGCAAAGGGATTAAGCGAATACGCCTTAAGTCCAGAGATCTCTGATAGCATTGCTTGTGTCTCGTAATAAATTTTCAACACCCCTTGAATCGTTTCTTCGGGTTGCAGAGGGTGAATGTTCAAAAATCCAGGAAGGGTTGCTAACTCATCGTTAATTTTTGGGTTGTATTTCATGGTACACGATCCCAATGGATAAAAGCCGGTTTCTACACCGAAGTTTTTTTGAGACACGTTCGTGTAATGACGAACCACATCAAACTCAGATACCTCAGGCAAAAGAGCGGGATGAGGTCTTAATCGGTCTTTAGGAAGGTGAACGTCAGGTAAGTTCTTTTTCTTAATGTGATAACCGATTCGATCCTTTCGTGACAAATCAAATATCAATTGGTTATAGTATCTCATGGCATGTTCACCACCTTATCAACGAGCGTATCCATTTGTTCTTTGGTTCGTTTTTCAGTCACTGCAAAAAGCAGATTTTGATCCCCAATGGACAAGGGTCCCAAAATGCCTTCCGATAACAATTCTTTTTCAAACCGGTCGATATCGAATTTGGCTTTTAAGACAAACTCTTTAAAGAACGGTTGATCGTACACGATTTCAAATCGTCCTGTTTTCAACAAAGCATGATAAAGGTAATGCGCACCCTTCATGGATTCTGTAGCAACATCAATTAACCCTTGTTTTCCAAGAGCAGACATGTAAATCGTAACAGCAAGTGCCATTAAGGATTGATTGGAACAAATATTGGAGTTTGCTTTCGCCCGGCGAATATGCTGTTCACGCGCTTGTAGCGTTAACACAAACGCACGTTTACCATCCACATCGGTCGTCAGACCGCAAATACGTCCAGGCATTTTTCTAACATAGGCCATCTTAGTCGCGAGATAGCCCACATAAGGGCCTCCAAAAAAGAGTGGAAGACCCAACGACTGCAAGTCGCCACACGCGATATCGGCATCGTAGCCTCTAGGCGTTTGGATTAAGCTGAGTGCTTGACCTTCTGCATTCATGATGAATAGCCCTTTGTTTTCATGAATCAAATCAGCAAAACCAGGATAGTGTTCAACAATGCCATAATAGTTGGGGTTTTGGACAATCAATCCCATGGATCCTGAAATTTCCTTGGCCACTTCATCGAGTGAGGTTACACCTTCTTTGTTCTTTAGAACAACCACATCAATGTTTCGGTATTTAGCATAGGTTTTTACCACGTCAATGGTTTTTGGATGCACCGTATCAGAGATCAAAATCTTTTGACTTCGCGTTTGGGCATAAGCCATAAACATGGCTTCAGCGGTTGCTGTGGCTCCATCATACATGGAGGCATTCGAAACATCCATGCCTGTTAGTTCACAAACCATGGATTGAAACTCGAAAATATACTGCAAAGTGCCTTGAGAAACTTCCGGTTGATAGGGGGTATAAGACGTCAAAAACTCTTGACGACTAATGAGGCTTTTAACGATGGAAGGGGTGTAATGATCGTAAGCTCCTGCTCCTCTAAAGACAATCAACTCTTGATTCATTTTAGATAAGGATTTCATGTGTTCAGTGAGTTCATCATCTGAATAAGCGGACGGTACATGATAAGATGATTTCATTTTTAAGCGTGAAGGTATCGCAGAAAAAAGATCGCTTAAGGCATTAACACCGATCTTTTGGAGCATTTCCTCGATATCTTTGGCTGTATGAGGAAGGTATTTATGCATGTATCTTTATTCCTCGCACAAAGGCTCGTAAGCGTCTTTAGTTAATAATCCGTTTAACTCTTCGAGTTGACTGATTTCGATTTTGCAAATCCAAGCTCCATAAGGATCTTCATTGATGGTTTCAGGTGCATCCTCTAACGCGTGATTGACGTCGATGATTTTACCGGAGATGGGTAGATATACATCGGATGCTGCTTTGACTGATTCAATTGCTCCGAAACTATCCCCTTGTTTTAATACGTTTCCAACATTTGGAAGTTCGATGAACACAATGCTGCCTAATGCATGTTGTGCGTGGTCGGTAATCCCAATAAGTGCGGTTGTTCCCTCCACTTTCACCCATTCATGAGAGGGGGTGTATAATAATCCTTCTAATACCATGGTAAAGCCTCCTATTTACTATAATTTTTTTGATAGAATTTTCTATTTCTGACAAGCGCAGGAATCTTATTTTTCCTGATTTGAACATAAAGAGGGGTTCCTATTTTTGCATAATGGATGTCGACTAAGGCTAAGGCGATAGGCACTTCACTTTGTGGCAGTAAATAACCGGTTGTAACAACACCAATCTCAAGCTCATCGGCATAAACTGGATAACCATGTCTGGGAATCGCTTTTTGCTGCAAAGCCAATCCCACCACTTTTCGTGAAGGGTTTTCCTTGTAGGAAACGAGACTTTCTTTCCCAATAAAATGCTCTTTATCCAATTTGACAGCGAAGTTGAGTCCTGCTTCAATCGGATTGATGGTCTCACTGATTTCATGTCCATATAATGGCAGGTTAGCTTCAAATCTTAAGGTATCCCGAGCGCCTAACCCACAAGGCACGGCACCGAGTTCAATCGCTTTGTCCCACATGGGAATGACATATTCTTTTAGACCATAGATCTCAAATCCATCTTCACCCGTGTAACCGGTTCTTGAAAGAATGACATGCCCCTCTCCACAAGGAATGGTTTGATGGGTCATAAACGTCATAGACGCTGCATCATACCCAGTGATGGCATGAATATGTTCCATCGTTTTAGGCCCTTGGATGGCGATTTGACTGATTGAATCTGAGACGTTTCGAACGTGAACGTGATAAGAACCAATATGACGCATCACCCAATCGAAATCCTTGGCTGTGTTTCCAGCATTGACCACTAAAAGAATCTTTTCCAAGCCAATCACATAAACCAAAAGGTCGTCGACAACATAACCATGAGGGTCACAAAACAATGTGTATGTGACTTTGTTAGGCTCAGCAGGAATGAAGTTTGTCACCAAAAGATTGACAAAAGAAAGAGCATCAGGTCCTTCGACAATGAACTCTCCCATGTGGGACACATCAAAAAGACCCATGCCTGTTCGAACAGCGACGTGTTCATGGCTAATATCGGTATAGGATAAAGGCATGTGATAGCCAGCGTATTCAATCATTTTAGCTCCAAGAGCAAGATGTTTTTCATGAAATGGGGTTTGTTTCATAGACACCTCCTAAAAGCGTTTTCATTAACATTATACAACATTATTATTTTTTTCAATCGGGAAAAGAATCGAAGTTGCTTTATTTTTAACAAAATAAAAGATTCTTCAAATCTCCGCGCGATCTTGTCTATTTGTTCCCATGAATATCAATCTGTCCTCTCGCTTTTTCTTTCTATCAAGTATAATGGTATTAAAGGAGTGATTCACGTGTTAATCAATGGAATATTAACCCATATCAAGAAAAATGAAGTGGACCATCCCAAAGGGGCGGTCATTATCATCCATGGTATCGCCGAGCATTCGGGACGATACGATGAGATTACTGAAAAATTGAATCAAACGAGACTGAATGTGATCCGATACGATTTGAGGGGTCACGGTCAGACTCAAGGCAAAAGAGGGGCGTTAAAGAGTTTCCATCAGTTTGTTGATGATCTTCACGAGATTGTCAAGTTGGAAAAGCAAAAGCATGATCGAATCTTTCTAATAGGTCATTCCATGGGAGGGTTGATTGCTAATCTTTATGCCGTTAAATACGGGGACATCACCGGCGTTGTTTCAAGTGCGGCCCCCACCTACTTCATTAAGGATGTTATGCCATTTCGAGTCATTGGGTATCGCTGGTTAGGCTTCTTAAAGAAGAAGACCAATTTCGCAGATGACCAACTTTCTCGGATTAAAGAAGTTGAAGAAGCGTATATCGATGATCCACTGAACCTCAAACACTTCCACTATTCGTTAGCGGGAGAAATGTTTGTTGGAGCGGTTCGCTATTTAAACAAACAGATTGACCAGTATCAAACACCTGTTTTAATCGTTCATGGAGGCAACGATAAAATCGTTCCACAGTCGTTTTCTAAACGGTTTTTTGATCTCATACCAGTCGAAGATAAAACACTCATCGTTTACCCAGAGAATTATCATGAAATCTTCAACGATCTTGACAGAGAAGTCGTGTTCAACGATGTCACACAATGGCTGTCTAAGCGGGTATCAGCATGAACATTGCTTGGATAGGAACGGGCGTTATGGGACGTCCTATGGCTTTGCATTTGGCTCAAGCAGGCCACCACGTTCACGTTTATAATAGAACCCATGCGAAAGCGTTTAGCATGGAACCTATGGTCAAGGCGTTTTCAACCATCGAAGAATGTGTGAAAGACTGCGAGGTCATCATTACCCTTGTTGGATACCCAAAAGATGTTGAAGAGACATATGAAACAGTCATGAAGAACGCCTCAAAAGGAGCCATTTTAATCGATATGACCACCTCATCTCCCAGTTTAGCTAAAAAGCTTTATTTAATGGGGCGCAAAAAGGGTTACTATGTTTTAGATGCTCCAGTTACTGGAGGTGACTTAGGGGCGATCAACGGCACGCTTTCCATCATGGTTGGAGGGGATTTTTCAATCTATGAGAAGGTTTATCCCTTGTTTACCAAAATGGGCAAAACCATCAACTATATGGGAAATGCCGGTTCAGGGATGCACGCTAAACTGGCCAATCAAATTGCGATAGCCGGTGCGATTGCGGGTTTATCTGAAGCGTTACGTTATGCTCAAATTAAGGAACTGGATTTAGAACGCATGTTAGGCGTAATCACTGGAGGATCGGCCAATAGCTGGCAAGCACAAAACAACGGTCCTAAAATGATTCAAAAGGATTATACGCCTGGCTTTTTTGTCAAACATTTCTTAAAAGATTTGAGATTGGCCATGGATGAGAAAGAAGGTTTACCTTTGGATGTCTTGAGCATGGTCACGAAAGCTTATGAAACTTTAGTTGCTATGGGCCATCAAGATGATGGCACTCAAAGCCTTATTGAGGTTTACTTAAATCCAAACGTCCATTAAAGGGGAGTTATTATGGCTTATGAATCACTTTTAGCCTCACTCAAACGTCATCGAAGGGCGCTTCACCAAGTACCTGAGATTGGGTTTGACTTGCCCAAAACCTACCGCTATGTTTATAATGAACTCAAACAACTTGGGTATGACCCCAAACCGATTGCTCAATCGGGACTTTATGTCATCAAAAAAGGATTTGGGAAAGAAACCATTGCTTTTCGAGCCGACATGGATGCGCTACGTGTTTTTGAACAAACCGATGTCGATTTTCGATCACGCCATCAAGGCTTTATGCACGCATGCGGCCATGATGGGCACATGGCGATTTTACTTGCCTTTGCTGAGCATATTGCCCCAATCAGCTCATTAAGCCAAAACATTTTACTGCTTTTTCAACCTGCCGAAGAAGGACCCGGGGGAGCTAAACTCATTTTGGACACAGGACTATTTGAGACCCATCACGTGACACATGTTTTTGGACTTCACCTTTATCCGAATTTAGAAAAAGGAATAATCGGTTTGGTTGATGGCCCTATGATGGCAAGAAACGGAGAATTTAGTGTCACCGTTTATGGAAAAAGCGCACACGGAGCACAGCCTCATTTAGCAAGCGATAGCGTGTTGATTGCGGCTCAACTGATTGTTCAGTATCAGTCCATTATCTCTCGATTAGTGAATCCCCTTATGCCAGCTGTCATCAGTGTTGGGACGATATCCGGCGGTGAAGCCAGAAACATCATTGCCAAAGAAGTTCATCTAGAAGGGACCATTCGAACATTTGATGATGGCGTTTATCACGCGATAAAACAAGCCTTTGCACGGCTTCATGAAGGTATGGAAAAGATTCATGATGTCCAAATAACCTGTGATATAAAAGACTACTATCCCCCTGTTATTAACCATTCTGAGCTTTTTCATCATGCCCAATCCATCTTAGAGACAAGCGCGTATCAACTCATTGAACCCATGATGCTTTCTGAAGATTTTTCCTATTATCAGCACCATGCCAAGGGGTTGTTTGTTATGCTAGGTTCGAAGGATGAGGAAAAAGGCTTCATTCATCCTCTACATAGTTGTTACTTCAACTTTGATGAAAGCATCCTATTAAAAGGAGTCGAATGGTTTGATCGACTTTGCCGCTTTTATCACGTTTACGAATAAATCCATCAAAAAAGTCACAGGGCTGTGACTTTTTTTCGTTATCTTTTGGAGATTAAACTCTTTCCTGTCATTTCTTTGGGTTGTTCGACTCCCAAAAGTTCTAAAAGTGTCGGAGCAAGATCGCATAGAGCACCCGTATTTAAAGTGACATCTTTTTGGGTAATCAGAATAGGAACTAGGCTCGTTGTGTGAGCGGTGTGTATTTGACCGGTCTCATCGACCATTTTTTCTGCATTTCCATGATCCGATGTTATAAGAGCAACACCGCCAACCGATAAAATAGCTTCCACCACTTCTTTGACACATTGATCAACCGCCTCAACCGCCTTAACGGCCGCATCGATTGACCCTGTGTGACCCACCATATCGCAATTCGCGAAATTAAGAATCATGGTGTCATAGTTTCCTGATAAGATGGCTTCAACCGCTTTGTCTTTCACTTCAAATGCACTCATTTCAGGTTTTAAATCATAGGTTGCTACTTTAGGGGATTCAACCAAAACACGCGTGCTTCCTTGATATTCTTTTTCACTGCCACCATCAAAAAAGAAGGTGACATGGGCATATTTCTCGGTTTCAGCGATTCGAATTTGCTTCATGCCGTGATTGGCAATCACTTCACCATACAATTGATCCAGAGTTTGGAGTTCGAAAGCCAAAGGACCTTTCACATCTTCATGGTAGTGCATCATAGATACCAGGAACAAATTTTTAGGGACATGTGTGGGATTGAATGTCGCCTTACCTGGGGTGGTAAAATGCTTAGTCGCATCTGGATTGGATAATGCCACCGACATCCGAATGGCACGATCGGGTCTAAAATTAGCGAAAATAATCGCATCATTCTCACGAATTAAACCGCGTTCATCGACTAAAAAGGGAACGATAAATTCATCGGTGATGTTGGCATCATAGGAAGCCTTGATACCGCTTAACGCATCCACGGTTTTTTTGCCTGTTCCTAAAACCATGTTATCAAACGCTTTTTGGATACGATCCCAATTGTTATCGCGATCCATGGCATAGTATCGTCCGGAAACGGTTGCGACACGCAACCCATGATCCATTAACGCTTTTAAAAAGCCATAGCCTGAGGTTGGGGGTGTGTCTCTTCCATCCATGAACGCATGGTAATAGGGTGTTATCCCTTTTGAGATGGCCAAGTCATAGAGCGCCATCACATGAGAAGGATACGCATGAACACCGCCATCGGATGTTAAACCCATAATATGTAAGTTGCTATTGTGCTTTTTGACATGCGCAATGGCTGCCAAAAAGGCTTCATTTTCATAGAAAGTGCCATCTTTTATCGCAACATTGATTCGGGTTAACGATTGATAGACCACACGACCAGCGCCGATATTAAGATGACCCACTTCACTGTTTCCCATTTGTCCTTCAGGTAAACCAACGGATTCACCGCTTGCATTTAATACATTGGAAGGATAATGTGAAAACAAATAATCCAAGTAGGGTTTTTTTGCCAAATATACGGCATTGGTTTGACTGGGTTCAGCCAATCCATAGCCATCCATGATGATCAGTGCAGCTATTTTTTTATTCATAATATACTCCTTAGGTTTTGTCATTTTCATTATACTTGATAATCAAACGTTATAGACGAAATCAGCATAAAAAAACGTTTTCAATCGTGGTATATTGAAATCTTTGTGAAATGTGTTATAATTTAGGCGTAATTGAATACTTCGGGGCAACGTGAAATTCGTGACCGGCGGTAAAGTCCGCGAGCCTTTGGGCAGATCTTGTGTGATTCAAGAACCGACAGTAAAGTCTGGATGGAAGAAGTGTATCTCTTTTTGATGCTTTTTTTGCCGCCGAAGTGATTTGGCGTTTTTTTATGCAAAAGAACATAAGGAGGAAAAAAACATGTCAAATTACTTACGCTTAAAGAAAATGCTTTACGTGGTGGCGCTAGCAGCAATCTCGATTGTCTTAGCGCTCATCGAAATTCCCTGGCCACTGGCGACTTACTTGAAACTGGATTTCAGTGAGGTTGCGATTTTGGTAGCGCTGATTGTTCTTGGAAATAAAGAAACGCTGTTAGTCGTTCTTGTAAGAACCATCACACGCCGTTTGTTTCGAGGCTTTGAACCAGCGGATCTTGTTGGAGAGATGTTAGCGGTTTTTGCATCCTTATCCATTATCGTGGGCTACAATGCAGCAAAACGGTTCTTAAGGTTCCAAGAGAGACCTCTATTTTATGAAGTGAGCGTTGAAAAAAGAAAACCGACCATGCGTGAATCCATATGGACCACTCTGTTTATTACTGGATCACTTTCCATTATTTTATGGGCCATTAATTTCTTGGTAGCAACCCCTTTTTACTTCTCATTGTTTACAGGGGATATCCATTTAACTGTCTTTACGTTTGTTCCGGCATCTGAGCAGTTTACCTATGGAAGCTTTCTTTGGTTTACCATTATCACGTATTTTCCGTTTAACATCGTTAAAGGGATTTTGGTGAGTATCGTCTTTTTGATGATTAAACCCCGCCTTCAATACATTGAGTTTTAGATAGACTAAGTTGTTAAGTCAAATTAACAACTTTTTTTATGGAGCCCAAACGGATGGGATCATCCATTGATGGTATAATAAAGATAATCCCATTTCTTGGGTGCGGAGGTGACGATGTACACCATCATTGAAAAAAAACCGTTGACCGAACAGGTCACTCTCATGAAAATCTTAGCCCCTTTTGTCGCCAAACATGCCAAACCAGGCCAGTTTGTGATGCTTCGGGTTCATCCAGATGGCGAAAGAATTCCATTAACCATTGCTGAAAGTGAGTCTAAATCTGGCCTCATTTCCATCATTTACCAAGTCGTGGGCTCAACCACACGACAACTCAATCACCTCAAAGAAGGGCAGTCACTTGCTGATTTTGCTGGCCCTATGGGACAACCCACCGATCTAGAGGGGTTGAAACGGGTTCTTGTTATCGGTGGAGGCGTGGGATGCGCGATTGCTTATCCCATTGTATTAGCCCTTTCTAAACGAGGATGCCATGTGGATACAATCATTGGATTTAAACAAAAAGAATTTGTCTTTTTGGAAACCGAGTTTCGTAACGCATCATCAACATGCACGCTTCTAACAGATGATGGTTCTTATGGAACCAAAGGATGGGTAACTGACCCATTAAAAGATTTACTAAAAGAACAGAGCTATGACACAATTTTCGCCATCGGTCCTCTCCCTATGATGAAAGCAGTCAGCGAGATAACCCGCCGTTACCAGATAAAGACCATGGTCAGCATGAATCCCATTATGGTGGATGGCACGGGCATGTGCGGAGGATGCCGTGTGTTATACGACGGGCAAATCAAATTTGCCTGTGTCGATGGGCCTGATTTTGATGCTCATCTCGTGGATTTTGATGATGCAATGCGCAGGAATCGTATGTACGAGACCTTCGAATCTCAAAAAGACGCTGAGTTATGTCGGTTAACGGGAGAAAAGAGACATGATCAATAAAAGCCCACATAAAAGCCCCATGCCCACACAAAATCAAAAAAATCGTGTTTTCAATTTTAATGAGGTTGCATTAGGCTACGCTTTAGAAGAAGCTTTATCTGAAGCTAAACGCTGTTTAGACTGCCGACATAAACCATGCATCACCGAATGTCCGGTTGAGATTGATATCCCCGCTTTCATCCGTGCCATTGCCGATCAACACCTTGATAAAGCGTACCGCATCATCAGCGATTCCAGTGTGTTACCCGCCGTCTGTGGACGCGTGTGCCCTCAAGAATCCCAATGTGAAGCCGTTTGTGTTAGAGGCATTAAAGGAGAACCGGTCGCTATTGGTCATTTGGAACGCTTTGTAGCGGATTATTATTTCACTCATCATGCTGAAATCGCCACCCCGATAACACGTGATAAGGAGCCGATTGCGGTGGTTGGATCCGGTCCAGCGGGTTTGAGTTGTGCCCATGATTTAGTTAAAAAGGGCTATCAAGTGACCCTCTTTGAGGCCTTGCATCAATTAGGCGGGGTATTGGTTTACGGTATTCCCGAGTTTAGATTGCCGAAAGAGATTGTTAAACGGGAGATTCATCGGCTGATTGATTTGGGCGTTAAAATTGAGAAAAACGTGATTATTGGTCAGTCATTGTTCATTAAAGACCTGTTTGACATGGGCTATAAGGCGGTTTTCTTAGGAACTGGAGCTGGACTTCCCAAATTCATGAATATTCCAGGAGAAATGCTTAACGGTGTTTATTCCGCTAATGAGTTTCTTACGCGAATAAACTTGATGAAAGCGTATCAAAAAGATGCTGAAACGCCTATTTTTAAAGGAGAGCGGGTTGCTGTTATCGGTGGTGGAAACGTTGCACTCGATGCAGCGCGATCCGCGAAACGTTTGGGAGCTAATCACGTGATGGTCATTTACCGACGTTCCATGAAAGAACTTCCCGCAAGAATCGAAGAGGTTCATCACGCAAAGGACGAACAGATTCAGTTTCACCTGTTGACCCATTTAAAAGAGATTATTGGTGATGAAAACGGGCATGTCAAACGCATTCGGTTGGTTGAAATGACATTGGGAGAACCCGATGAAAGCGGAAGAAGACGCCCCATCGAAAAGAAGGACAGTGATTTTTTCATGGATGTTGATACGGTGATTATGGCGATAGGAACCCGTCCTAATCCAATGATTATGCAATCTTCTTTAGAACTTGAAAAGAATGCGTATGGATGCTTAGTTACCGATCCAAATACGGGAGAGACAACCATGCCCATGGTTTATGCTGGAGGCGATGTAGTCACGGGGTCTGCAACGGTTATATTGGCCATGGGAGCTGGAAGAAAAGCAGCTAAAGCCATCGACGAAAAACTAAATCCATCCTTTTAAATTCAGATACTTATTCGATAGTTTTCATCGATTAAGTGTCTTTTTTTCTGTCAACTGACTCGATGTCAGTTTTTCATTAAAAAGTTGAAAAATGTAAACAGCCTTTGTCATGTAACGCTTAATTTGCAGCAGATGTAACCTTATTTACGCACAAAAAGGACCGCATGTAAACCAAAATAGGATAGCAAACCTTACATAAAACCTGTTATAATGATGTCAATGAAAGACCAAGGAGGGAAAAACCTGTGGATGCCATCATTAAAGCAACCCAACTTTATAAAGCTTACGGCACAATACAAGCTGTCAACAACGTCTCTTTCGATGTGAAAAGAGGAAGTTTGTTTGCATTTTTAGGACCCAATGGCGCAGGAAAATCGACAACGATCCATATTTTAACCACGTTGTTAAAAGCGGACCAAGGAACTGTGACCATTAATGGAAAAACGGAATCAAATTACATACGACACAAAATAGGTGTCGTCTTTCAAGACAATGTGTTAGATGAAGACTTGACAGTGAAAGAAAACCTCATGTTAAGAGGCGCTCTTTATTTATCATCGAAAACAGAGATTGTCAAACGTTACAATGAACTATCCAATTTTTTAGGGTTTGAGCATTACGCTAACCAACGATTTAGAACACTGTCCGGAGGACAAAAAAGACGCGTTGAGATTGCACGTGCGTTATTATCCAATCCGGAAATCCTCCTTTTGGATGAACCAACTACAGGACTGGATCCTGAAACACGACAAGTGGTTTGGCGCGTCATCGACGATTTGAAAACAAAACACGGGTTAACGATATTCTTAACCACACACTATATGGAAGAAGCGGCCCGAGCTGATCATGTCGTCATCATCGACAAAGGCCAAATCGTTGTGGAGGGGACACCGGCTTTCCTAAAGGAAAAATACAGCCAAGATCGACTCATCATTGTTCCTTACGATAAGGCAAAATTAATCAACGTCCTTCTTGATGTTCCGTATCAAAAGGTCGCTGATCAGTTTGTTATAACGGTTGACAACTCAAAAGAAAGTTTAAAAATTATTGATCTAGTCAAAGACAATATTCAATCTTTTGAGGTTATCAAAGGCAACATGGATGATGTGTTTATTAACGTGATTGGAGGAAACCATCGTGTTTGAAATTATGGCATTAACCAAACGTCATATACGAAAGTTTTTACGCGATAAGGCAGCGGTTTTTACTTCTCTTTTAACCGTTATCATTTTACTTGCTCTTTACTTTCTCTTCATAGGAAAACAGTATGTCAGCAACATTCAAGGATTGGATGAAGCGCTAAGAACGCAGCTGCTCATTGGTGTGATGATGGGGGGAATCCTCGTGATTAACACCTTATCCTTATCCCTAGGCGTCATGGGCAACTTAGTTGTTGATATTGATCAAAAGAAGATTGAAAGTTTTTTAGTGACACCTGTAAAACGGTATAAAATTATTCTAAGTTATTACGCTTCAGCTATTCTTGTTACATCCGTTTTAACCGTGTTCATGTGGGGGTTGACCGTTTTATATGCCGGTCTATTTGCGAACCATTGGTATCGCTTTGATACGATTTTGAATGTGTCTTTGTTAATCATTGGGTTTACCTTTATTTCGACAGCCATCATGGTCTTTTTGACCTCGTTGATTCGCTCTGTGAATGCTTTTGGAACCTTGTCTGGTGTTTTAGGAACGCTTGTTGGATTCATGAGCGGCATTTATATGCCATTGGTTCAATTAGGCGATGGCATGATCAAAGTCGCTTCTTTAAACCCGTACACGCACATGAGCATCGTCATGAAGCGCGTTTTGTTAGATCGCCCATTAGAAGAATTGCTAAAACGAATGATGACAAATCCAAATCTTGCAGATCCTTTTCGAGAAGTGGAATCCATTCGGGTGATATATGGCGCTAAAGAAATCGGCATTTGGGGTCAAAGTGTTTCCATGGGATGGATCTTCACTGTGATTGCTGGAATCACGATGCTATTCCTTTATTTAGCTTATCGCAACATGAATCGTCAATTATCGAAGTAAAATTTTGGTATTGTGTTTGACACACCACTATGCTATTCTATTGATAGAGTGCATGAGGTGTCCTATGGAAGAGACGAAAAAAATCAATGTATTTAGAAATAAAAATTTCGCACTCCTGTTCTTTGGGGTGCTTTTTTCAAACATCGCACATATCTTGTTTAACTTCGCAATGAGCTTGTATGTTTTGAGAGTCGCGATTGCCGCTTTTGGTCGTGATCAAGCGCCACTTATTCAGGCCATCTACTTAGCGATTGGTGGTTTCTTACTGTTAATGTTAACCCCCTTTGGTGGATCGTTGGCTGACAAAAAGAACAAAGTGAAAATTATGGTCATCACTGATTTTTTAAGAGGGTTTATTATCCTTATCAGTGGGGTTATTCTTTTTATGCTCAATGAAGCCAATGTCATCATATGGCTCTTATTTGGAGTAACGGCCTTATTAAGCATCAATTCTGCGTTTTTTGCCCCAGCGAGCGGTTCGCTTCTACGATTTATCTTGAAAGAAGATGAGATTCAGCAAGGTTCATCTTACCTAATGGGTTCTCAAAGCCTTCAAAACATCATCGGTCTTGTATTAGGAGGATTGCTTTACGTTTCACTGGGGATAGAATGGATTTTTATCATCAATGGCGCTGGCTACATCCTCTCTGCCATCACCGAGATGTTCATTCGTTACGACAGTGCTTCCCATAAAATGAACCAAAACACAGGTCTGAAATCGATGCTCGCAGACATTAAGACAGGTTTTCTTTATTTAGTCTCCGAAAAAGGTGTTTTTGCGATTGTTACGATGGCCTTAATGATCAATTTTTTCTTTAGCCCACTTTTCAGCAATGGGATGCCTTACTTCATCGAATATGGGCTTAAGAGTGAAACCAATTATTTGGGAGACCGGTATTTATCCCCTGAGCATTGGTTATCCATTATTAATGTGACATTTTCGATTGCAGCCATCGTGAGTTCGCTTTATTTGGCGTCAAAAAAACCAAGAAGTACCTATGGAAAACACCTGAAAATAGTCATTACACGAATGGTTTTGGTGGTTTCATTGTCGAGCCTTTTAACAGTCTTTTACTACCTAGATATCCTCTCTATCAATGTCTACCTGGTTTTTTCACTGGTCCTCTTTTTGGGTATCGGCTTTTCCATGGTGGCCTTCAACATCCCTGTAGGTGTACTTTTACAAACCAAGGTCGATAAAACCCAATTGGGAAAGGTTAATTCACTCATGAGTGTTTTATCACAAGCATTAATTCCTGTAGCATCATTGATCGCTGGGATTGTGATTTCGCAAATCGGAATCGTTTATCTCTATATGTATTGTGGGGTAGGCATTATCGCAGTCAATATTTGGTTTATTAGAAACAAGAATGCGGATACCCTCTAAATTGATTTGTTCAAGCATAAAAAAAACTTCCATTCATGGAAGCTTGTTCATGATGAAGTGGCAGGAGTAGCAGGATTCGAACCCGCACCGACGGTTTTGGAGACCGCTATGCTACCGTTGACACCATACTCCTAAGCGCATAAATTAGTATAGCATAAGCCATGTATCAATGCAATATAATCATAAAAAAAGATGGAAATTGAATTCCATCTCATTCATCTTTGAAGATTGATTCTGATTTTACTGAGGCAACCACACCGGTTGTCTCTTTCTTTTCGCGAATTTTCTGCCAGAATATCTTGTGGAAAAACAAAACATACGTAATCGCTGTGGCAATCAAACTAAAGAGAATCATATTCCGCCAAATGATGCCATTAAACTCATTTAAGTTGCCTGATTCGGTAACCAAGTTAAACCGGATGATTTCCTCTTGTGATGGACGCTCATTTTCGAATAATGCACTTAATGAATAACGTTCAGGATCAAAGACTAAATGGTCGTCTTTTAAGTAAGCCGCTTCGGCTAATAACTCATTGGCTCCCAAAAACAAATAGGTCTCATCGAACAGGTAATTTCCTTTGTCATCGGTGACGCCAGTCGAATAAGAAACAGCGATTTTAACAATTTCAGCATACGTTTTTGTCGCTTCATTGTAGAGATAATCATTGGCTTTTAGGAAGAAAGCGATGGGAACATAAGAGTAGGGAAAATCTTTGTTTGGATCAAAAATAATGGTTGCTAGGCTCGACTTTCCATCCCGTGTCAGATAGGTTTCATCGGATAAGGTCACATCAATTTTAATCACGGGGTTTTCAATCTTTCCAGAAGCTGTTTCAATATGAATGTTGTTGAAATAAATCATCAAACCATCCTTGAGTTGTTTATCAACTGTTGCACCAATTGCATAGACGTGCATGGTCAGTCGATGCTTGCCATCTGCTGATTGATAGGTCACAGGTTCTTGAAGTTTTTGATGATAATCAAGATTCATTATGGTATTAATACCTTTTAGGTATACATCTGGATTATTGAGATGCTCTTCCATATACGCTTCATAGTATTTTGTTAAGCGATCATAGTTGGAACTGCCAAAGATATACATGGTTGCAATCGATAAGATCATGATATAGAGAATTCGTACAACCCATTTCAACATCGTCATCACACCTTTCTAGACTAGGATACTAGAAAACCGAAGAAGATACAACAAAAATTCTTTTTTTACATGATTTCACTTTACAAAACGATGATTTAATGTATAATAATAATTGCGCTATCACATGGCGGCTGTGGCGAAGCGGTAAACGCATCGGATTGTGGCTCCGACATTGGAGGGTTCAACTCCCTTCAGCCGCCCCACGAATTAGGCCCATAGCCAAGGGGTAAGGCAAGGGACTTTGACTCCCTCATTCGTTGGTTCAAATCCAGCTGGGCCTGCCAACTCTACAACTAGATAAAGCACTCGCTGACATATCAGTTTAACTAATGATGTCCCACAACACAATTATAAGTTATGCTGATATCATTTGTCAACTAAAATTCACAAAGGAGTGTTTTATTCATGATTAAATTAAAAGAAGCTAGAACGAGAAAAGGTATCAATCAGACTCAATTAGCAAAAGAGCTAGATGTTACACAAGCACAAATTTCAATGTTTGAAAATGGTGTTAACTCTCTAAGCTCTGACCAAATCATCAAGCTAGTTAAAGTGCTAGAATGCAGCGCTGATTATTTACTCGGTTTGATTGATGATGAGCCACAAACAAAGAAAAAGAGAAGCCGTTAAGCTTCTTTTTTCATATAAAAAAGGGGTTTTTTTTTAGTGAGTTACGCACAACGTAAATTTTTTAATTCTCTTGCAAATTACAAGATACCTTTGTTTGGTTCAAAAGATGATTTGTCAAAAGAAACATTACTTGAATGTGTTGAAAATGATGATTTTCGACAATTGTTTTTGTTTTCAACACATATGAATGAATCAATGATTTTATTGAAAGTCAGCTCAATTCCAGCAATCGACAAGCAAGTATTTCAAGAAATGATAGATTTAGCAAAAAGACATTTACTTAAGTTTGTCAATGACAGAAATGAAAAAGAATTTCGAATTTTGAACACCCAATTCATACAAACTTATATGGATATTTTCGAAAAAAGGCGCCAGAAAATACACCATAGTTATTCTAAAAGTATGAAAAAACACAAAGGGGTTGTGGGCTTTATTATGACTAGCGAATTTCAAAAAGAGGTATGGAATCATAAAACTTTTGAATTTGGAGAAAAACTCAACGATATTGCGCTGACATTTCACACATCAAAATTAATGATAGAGTATCTTTTGAAATCGGAGGATTTACTGAAAACTGAGAAAAGGCAAAATTTTTATTTTTGGCTTAGCATAGTTTTAGCCTCTGCATCAATTATTATAAGCATATTTAGTATTATTCGTTGAATAAAAGGGTTAACTATTCATTGCGTTAAATGCTGAAAGGTATATTCATTACTAAACTAATCCATGGATGATCATGCCTGAATAACATGGAAATCCTGGGTTTTTGTATAGCTATGACTAAACAAGAGCTAAAAACCTCAAGATAGGCAAGATATCAGCAATCGAGATTTACTCAAATGTATTGTTACCCTTTTCAAACTCTCTAGCTATAGGCAAAAAACCATTATCATAAGCTTGTCTCAATTTTTCCTCTGATAGCCTAGCATATATTAGGGTTGTCGCTATATTCTCATGTCCTAAGATAACCCTGAGTGTGTTCAAATCCATTCCCCTGTTATAACCTAGCGTTGCAAAGGTATGTCTGAACATATGCGGATGTAGGTTTGTAATTCCTAGTTCTTTTTTAAGCTTATCAATCAAATATTTAATATCCTTATACGCTGACTCTCTCTTTTTCAGAAAGTTATATAAAAGATAATTTCTTTTTGGACCAGCTTGCATCATCTTATCGACAAATCGAGCTGACATAGACGTGTAAAAAATCACTCTATCTGTTTTTGTTTTTGTCTCTGTTAATAAAATTCTTTTTTTATGTGAATCAATGTTTTTGATTTCAATGTTGATTATCTCGTTTGACCTAATCCCTGTTTCAAGCATCAAACAGATGATTGTTTGATATAGCAAGTTATTGCCTACCTCTGAATCGTAGTTAAATACCTGATTCATGATAAGCTTTAAGTCTGATTCAGGGATAACCGCAAAGCTTCTTTTTTCCTCTTTTAGCTTCTTAAAGCTTTGTAGATACTCAAACTCAATGTTATTAAACTTGTAAGCTTGCCTTGTAATCAAGAGCATTTTATTGATTGTCTTGTTGCCACAATCTTGTTTTAACCCTAAAATTAGCCGATTTAAAGCGTTTTTGTCAATTTCCGATGTCTGATATAGGCCCATATCGTTAAAAGTCCTTAAAAGCCTCTTAATCTTGGCCGTTTCAAAATCGCACGTGCCCTTTGCTTTGTGGATGATACTGTTTTCGAGATAATTCTGATACATCTGTTTTAGTTCCATGGTCTTTTCCCTTTCAATAAAAAATAGGTTTACACTATAGTGATTTACCCGGTTAAACCACAAAACTTTCAGTGCTTACCTATATTTTACCAAGTGTTAATTTTTCTTGCCACTAGACTGACAATTTATTTTTTAAGCTCCGCTTACGTTTTTTTTATTAAGCGACTAAATAAGCAAATAATGGCAATACGGAACATTTTTTAAAAGTCTGGCCGGATTCTTTTTTGTTCCTCTATGATGATTATTTTAGGGTCAACTTTCAACAACTCAGCTAAAGAAGAAAGCGCAGAGATTTTTAACTCCTTTTGTTTTCCTGATTCGATATTTATATATGCCGTTCTGCTGATTCCAACATAGTCAGCGCTCTCTTGTTGGGTTAAACCTTTATCAACTCTCAGTTTAATTAAGTATTCTCTTTTTTTCATTTTATCTTTTATCCTCTCTCAATGATTGATTAACCTTTACGCAGGTTCATGTTCAAACTTAAAATCACTATTTTGAAAAGAAGCATATCTTTTTTTTATTCTTCTTAAATTTCCCTTGGTATATCCTCCAACCTCGGAAAGCATGAATGCATCAGCTTTTGTTTCATCACCATCTAGAATGACATTCAATAAAATTGAATAAATAGCTATATCACCCGGAACGCTTTTCCTTATATCTATTTCAGCCAAAAGCTTGCTTTTTACTTTTTGATAACTAATATATGGGTTTTGATTTCGCATTCTTTCTTTCATGGATTGAATCTCATCTTGCTCATATCTGCAATAATCCGAGCTCATAAAGTCATCAGTTTTTTGATAATCGCCGCCAAACATTTCATGCAAGACAAAATCATACAATTCCCAATCCTCTAACCCGTTACTATGAGAAATTTCTCGGACAACTTTATTCTTTATATCCGGATATCCTAAGTGCTTATTAAAAACGCTTTTTAACATATTCAAAGCTCTGATATCTGTGATATCGATTGTGTGGTGTGCGTAGACCGATTCAAAGCTATCGCAAAACCTAGCCATTAGAGCATCATGATACTTGTTGAAATTATGATAATTTTTTGTATAGTTATGTGATTTTGGCATTTTTAACCCCCTTTTTTTAGTTTAGATAAATTTTCTGATGCAATTCTCTTGATGTGTTACTAGCTCGAGATTATCAAAGCGGTTGTTTTTCTTGCTTCGATTAACATGGTCAATACTCAAACCAAACTCCCTTAAGCTTGTCGCCCCCTGTGGTATTTTAGAGCCGTTTTTATCGCCAAACAATTCAACAACTTTTATGTGTGTAAACACTTGTTTTTTAAATTGTCCGCTTTGCATATAAGCTCTATAATAGCCTGAGCTGTTTTTATTCTGTTTTATGATTTTCTGCCTATGAATTGAATACCACCGCCCTAGATTGCTTAATAAGTAGTTTTCATCAACAGGCTTCCATATTTCGCCTTTTTTAGATCTAAATTTTAGAGGCTTGTTTTTTGCAGTTTTGAAGCGCATTTTAATCCACCTCTTGCCCTATCAAATATTTAAGTTCCTGAATATCATCTCGAAGTTTGATAACAGCTCTCGCTATGATTCTTTTGTTGAGGTTAGATTCTTTTTTTACCATGTTTTCGAGCTTCCTTTTTCTGCCTGTTTTATATTCGATAAGCTCTTGCAAATACTGATGAACAGATTTCTTTGTTTTCATGGTTAAAGCTTCCTATAAATTTCATCTAGAGCATCAGATGTTTCTGTGTCAATTTCAACAGCTTCAAAAGGTAAAATATCATTCCAAGATTCAGACTTAAGCCAATTGATTGCATCAGGTATAAACCTACCTAATTCACGATTCCATAAATCGCTTTTTGCTTGCCTCGATATAGCTTCAAGCATCTGATTTAAAAGCTCTTGATTTACTGGGTTTGTCTTAAACCACATATAAGCGTTTTTGATTTTTGTTTTTTTAGGATATGCTTTCCAAAAATCATTAAATAAAAAATTATCTGTCGGAAATTTTAGATTATTTTTTTTATTTCCCACCTCTCCCACTTTTAAAGGGGGTTGGGGGGTAATTAATAAATCTTTCTCTAAATCTTTCTCTTTCTCTATCTCTAAATCTAAATCTTTCTCTATCTCTGTCGGACACTGTCTTTCATTTGTCCTTTCTATATAAAGACATTGTCCGCTATCTGTCTCTTTTGTGTCCTCTTTATGTCCTTTTCTATACTGTCTTTTCTTTATTGCATGTTCAGTTTCTGAGCCTGTCATATTGATAAAATCATTCACGTGAATTGTGCCTTTTTTATCTATTGAGATGAGTCCATATTGTTTAAATTTGATTAAAGCTTCAGACACGATTTTCACATCGGATATACTCATTATTGTAGCTAAAGAATCATCTGTGTAGGGTGTTGAATTATTAAACCTTAAAGCCCCATTTGTTGCAAATCCCTGTAATAAAAGCTTTAAGTAAAACACTATAAAATCATTACCTTTTGGATGACTAGCTAGCATTATAATTTCATTCTTTTTGAAGAAGCTTTCTTGCAGTTTTAACCAGTAATATTTTTTAGTCATTTTTAAGTCCTTTCTTAATGACAACCTGTCATTTTTTTAACATCTGATATGGTCATTTTGGTGTGTTCGGCAAAGTGCTTTTTTTTCCAACTATTAACTATCTGAAGCAACTGTTTTACGCTCAACTTATCTAAGAATTCGGCGGTGTATAAAGAAATTTTTAAACACTCAAATATCAGCTGATTTTTAATAATTGGATTATCTAGCCTTGTTGTTTTTTTCTTTTTTTCAATAATAGGTTTTTCGCTTGCAAACTCTCTAAATTTCATTGTTTTTCCTTTCTTTATGACAACCTTGTCATATATTTATTTATCTATATAATCCAAAGGATTTATATAGATTAAAATAATAATCTATGATTAATTAACTACACAAACCGCCATCTGTCATGAAACGATAAGCCCACAATGAGACCGCCCTAGAATAAATGCTTTTTGGATTCATTGATGAGCTTGTTTCGGTTAAACCTAAGCTTAGAATCCAAAACTTTGTTTTAAGCTGATTAAATACCACCTCATTCCTCTTAATGTGGGGTGAGGTGCAATCGGAAAGAAAAAGCCTCATGCACCTCAACGAGCGTTATCAAAAAGAAAACACTCGGTTTTTGCGAGTGTTTTTTGTCTAGTGTAACCTATAAGGGCTTTGACTCCCTCATCGTTGGTTCAAATCCAGCTGGGCCTGCCATTTCACACATAAGGTGGTTAAACACACCCCTTAAAACAGAAAGAGCCTTAGGTTCTTTTTTTTCTAGTAAATCCCTCTTTTGACTTTAATATAAGGCAGGAGGAAGAAACAATGAAAAAGAAAATTCTGTTTGTTTTAATGTTGCTAGGTTTAGCTTTAATCAGTGTTCCTCAGGTTCATGCGAACGACGATGAATCTGTTTACCGGAACTTGTTGGATTTGAGAAATCTCTACATGGACCGATCAGGTTTGGGGGCATCCACATTGTCGGATATTGAACTCAAACCAGGGGAATCTTATACGTTTGTTGCTAGTTTTGATTTTTTAGGTCGAAACTTGTGGTTAAAAAACCAATTTTACATTGATTTGCAATTTAATCCGATTGATGATTATCGGGATTTACTGGCGATAGTTGATGAGGATCAGCAATTAGTCTATGTTGAGTTTATTGCATCTACAGCGTTTATGCACCTCTATTTTTTGCCAATCGATGCGGAAAACACCAATTTTGACATCATTCTTTATGAAGGAATCTATGAAGACTTTCAAGGGTTTATCCCGTACATGGAAACAGACTATGCTTTTCAATCAAAAGGCATATTGGCTATGGATTATGACGCTCAAATGACTACATCAGCTATTTTGAACTTGGTTTCCGCTAAAAGCCCAGAAGGGAACCCCTTACCCATCCAATTAATTCAAGACACGTATTCAAGCAGTAATAAACTTCCTAATCGGTATCAAATGATTTTTGAAAGCATGCATGCAACCATCAAAAAGCAGTTTGTGCTAGACATTCACGTGCTTGATGTGTCACCGCCTATCATCATGGCTCCCACACTTATCGAAATCCCAATAAACCAAAAAAAGACGATTGCAGAAATACTAGCCCTATTGTCTGTATCGGATAATGTCACGCCGCTTTCAGTAAGTGATTTGGTTATTGTCGAAGACACTTATACGTCTAAGCATACGCTCGGAACGGCATCACTCACTGTAAAAGCAACCGATTCAAGTGGCAATCAAACCCTTAAGGTGGTTCATATTGAACTGGTTGACAAAGAAGGTCCACTCTTATCGGGACCTAGAGCAATCTACTTATACGCCACAGATCAACCGTTGTCCAACGAAACCTTGTTGTCCAAGTTTGATGCTTATGACTTGGTGGATGGCCATCAAGTGACCGTTGTTATCCAAAATAACCACTATCTACAAAATCCCAATCCAGGCATCTATGATGTGACCATCGTGGCATACGATACCAAAATGAACGCTACCGTTTATCCCATCAAAATTCACGTTATCGAAAATCGAGGTCCTGTGTTTCACACCGATGAGATGATCATGAAAGTTCAAGCTGGACAAACCGTTACCGATGAAGCCATTAAAGATTGGTTCAACCAAGAAATGTCTGCTTCCGGTTTTGTCATTTTAGGCACCGAAATCATGTACAACGAGTACCAGTTGAGCAACCAAAAACCGGGTCAGTATTATGTGTTCTTAAAGTTTAATCATCAAGAAGAAGAACACACATCGCGGATTATTCTCGACATTGAACCGAGTAAAATCGTATCCTTTTGGTTGATATCAGGCATCGGTTCATGCATCTTAATTGGAATCTCTCTTTATTTCATCTTGAATAAAAAGAAAATCTAATAATATTCTTAAAAAGAATTGACTCCGTTCATTTTATGGGGTATAATTCTTTTTGCGCGGGTGTGGCGAAATTGGCAGACGCACTAGACTTAGGATCTAGCGCCTTGGGCGTGCAGGTTCAACTCCTGTCACCCGCACCACTTCATTTTTAACAAACGACTTAGTCGTTTTTTTCTTTGAGAAGATAATTTAAAATGTCTCTAAAAATGATGTGAAATTGTAATAGGGACTTATCTTTTACTACGTAATGTTGTATAATGAACCTGTTGGACAAATCTAAATGGAAAAGAGGGATGATGATGTTAAGCGTTGGTATGAACGTTAAAGAATTTGAACTCCAAGATGCCTACGGAAAAACTCACCGGTTATCTGATTTTACTGGCAAGAAAAAGGTCATTTATTTTTACCCAAAAGATGACACGCCTGGCTGCACCAAACAAGCGTGTGCCTTCAGGGATTCCTATCAGGATTTTACCGATAAAGACGTGATTGTCATCGGTATTAGTGCCGATTCAATCGAGTCACACAAGAAGTTCGTTGAAAAATACCAATTGCCCTTTGTGTTATTAAGTGATTTCAAACATGTGGTTGCCCATCAATTTGGAACATGGGTTGAAAAATCGATGTATGGAAAAACGTACATGGGAATGAGTCGTTCCACCTTCATCTTAGACGAAAATGACGTCATCACCCATGTTTTTGAAAAAGCATCTCCAACAGAGAATGCTCAAGAAATCTTGAATATTTTATAATCAAACGAATTAGATAACGATATTTTTATGGAGGAGAATTATGGTTAAGAAAATCATTAAATCGATGGATGGTAACGAAGCGGCAGCTTACTGTTCTTACGCGTTTACCGAAGTGGCTGGGATTTACCCGATTACCCCATCGTCACCCATGGCTCAATACGTTGACCAATGGGCTTCAGAAGGCAAAAAGAACCTTTTCGGAATGCCAGTAAAAGTGGTTGAAATGCAAAGTGAAGCAGGTGCAGCTGGTACCGTTCATGGCTCCTTACAGATGGGGGCGTTAACAACCACGTATACGGCTTCACAAGGCCTTTTGCTAAAGATTCCAAACATGTATAAGATTGCTGGACAATTGTTGCCTGGCGTCATGCACGTTGCAGCGAGATCCATTGCTGCTCAAGCCTTATCAATCTTTGGCGATCATCAAGACGTCATGGCTGCTCGTCAAACAGGATGGGCGATGATTGGTTCCACATCCGTTCAAACCGCTATGGATTTAGGAGGCATCGCTCATTTGGCTGCTATTAAATCCAGTGTGCCTTTTGTTCATTTTTTTGATGGGTTCCGTACATCTCATGAAGTCGCTTCCATTGAAGTGATTGACTTTAAAGATTTTGATCGTCTTTTGGACAAAGAAGCGGTTGCACGCTTCAAGGCGGGATCATTAAACCCAGAACGTCCTGTGACCCGTGGCTCTGCTCAAAACGATGATGTCTATTTTCAAACCAAAGTGCTACAAGCGTCCCAATACCAAGATGTTGTTCCATCTGTTGTCCATTATATGGATGAGATTTCTAAACTGACTGGAAGACGTTATGCTCCCTTTGTTTATTACGGCGACGAAAAAGCAACTGATGTCGTTGTTGCGATGGGTTCTGTTTGCGAAACATCAAGACAAGTGGTCGATTATTTGAACAAACAAGGGAAAAAAGTCGGCTTGCTTACGGTCTATCTATACCGTCCATTTTCGGCTGAACATTTTATCAATGAGTTGCCTAAAACCGTTGAAAGAATCACTGTTTTGGATCGCACCATGGAGATCGGGGCACCAGGAAATCCATTGTACCTCGATGTCAAATCGGTCTACTATGGAAGAGAAAACCAACCTGTCATCTTAGGCGGTGTTTACGGACTATCATCTAAAGACACAACACCCGCGATGATTTTACCTGTTTTTGAAAACATGACCCATGCCATGAAAGACCAATTCACAGTGGGTATTGTTGATGACGTCACCATGACATCCTTACCCTTTGATCCGAATTTGGACATTTCAGATTTAGATACCACAGAATTATTGTTCTTTGGTTTAGGATCCGATGGAACCGTTGGAGCAACCAAAAACATCGTTAAGATTGTAGGAGATCATACCGATTTATATTCTCAAGCGTATTCATCTTATGACTCCAAAAAAGCCGGTGGAGTGACTCGGATGCATGTTCGTTTTTCTAAAAACCCCATCCGCTCGACTTACTTGTGTAACCATCCACAGTTTGTGTCGTGTTCAACCGATGCTTATTTGACTAAGTACGATATGCTTAGAGGACTCAAAGAGGGTGGAACATTCTTGCTAAACACAACCGTTCAACCCGATCATATTGAAGAATTGCTGCCAAATAAAGTCAAAAAACAATTGGCTCAGAAAAAAGCGAAGTTCTACATCATTAACGCCGTTGACTTAGCGTATGAAATTGGACTTGGAAGACGCATTAACACCATTATGCAATCCGCTTTCTTCGCACTCAATGAAACCATCATGAACCCACAAGAAGCCAATATGTATATGAAAGAGTACGCTGAAAAATCTTACGGACGTAAAGGCGACTCTATAGTCGAGCAAAACTTTGCAGCGATTGATGCGGGATATCACAGTTTGGTTGAAGTGGCTGTCAAGCCAGAATGGGCTATGTTGGAAAGTGAAGTGGCTCATGAAACCAATCGTCCAGATTTTGTCAAGAAGATTGCCGATGTGGTCAACGCCATTGAAGGTTACTCGCTGCCAGTTTCTGCCTTCGTGGGATACGAAGATGGACACATGGATAATGGTTCGAGTGCGTATGAAAAACGGGGTATTGCCAATTTCGTTCCTGAATGGGTTTCAGAAAACTGTATCCAATGTAACCAGTGTGTCTTTGCATGCCCTCATGCTGTTATCCGTAGTTTCTTAGTTGATGATCAAGAACTCGCTGCATCTCCTGAAGGCGCCAAAATGCTGGATGCTAAAGGAAAAGGCATTGATCAATACAAGTTCACCATCCAAATTTCTACATTAGACTGTACAGAATGTGGCGTGTGTGTTCAAGTTTGTCCGACCCCTGAAAAATCATTGGTCATGGTTCCAATTGGCGATGAACTCGCCAAAGGCGCTCAACAAACGGCTGATTATTTCTTCAATGAAGTGACGTATAAAAATATTGGCGACAATAACCCTAAAAACCTAAGTTTCAACCAACCATTGTTCGAGTTCTCTGGAGCATGTTCGGGTTGTGGTGAAACGCCTTACATCAAAACACTCACGCAGCTGTTTGGTGATCACATGGTCATTGCTAACGCGACAGGTTGTACCTCCATTTATGGTGGATCCTATCCAGCAACGCCTTACACCACCAATGAACTTGGTTTTGGACCTGCTTGGGCGAACTCGCTTTTCGAAGATAACGCTGAATTTGGTTTCGGTATGAGAATCGCTTACGAAACCATCCGCGATCGTGTTCAAACCATCATGGCTGATCACATCAGCCTCATGCCGGAAAATCTACAGGCATTGGTCAACACGTGGATTGAAAACAGACAGAACCTTGAAATCACTCGAAAAGTTAAGACTGAGCTAATCGCTGAACTTGAAAAAATTGATGAAGCGTACGCGAAGGATTTGCTATCACTCAAAGATTATTTTGCCAAAGTGTCCCAATGGATTATTGGTGGAGACGGTTGGGCTTATGACATCGGCTACGGTGGTATCGACCATGTTATCGCTAATAACGAAAACGTCAACATTCTCGTTTTGGACACCGAAGTTTATTCTAACACCGGTGGTCAGTCTTCTAAAGCCGCTCCAACCGGATCGATAGCGAAGTTCACAGCAGCAGGAAAAGCAACGAAGAAGAAGGATTTAGCTGCTATCGCAATGAGTTATGGACACGTTTATGTGGCTCAAATCTCTCATGGGGCATCCCCTGCTCAAGTGGTAAGAGCCATGAAAGAAGCTGAAAGCTATGACGGGCCATCCATCATCATTGCTTATTCACCTTGTATCGAACACGGCATCAAGGGCGGGTTAACCAACTCATTTGCTCAAGCCAAATTGGCCACACAATGTGGCTATTGGCCAACCTTCAGATTTGATCCAAGAAGAGAATTAGAAGGACTTAATCCATTTGTGTTGGATTCCAAAGAACCTGTTTGGGATAAATACCAAGATTATTTATTGAATGAAGCGCGTTATGCTCAATTATCTTTAATCAATCCTGATCAAGCTTCCACGTTGCTTGAACGGAACATGAACGATGCAAAACGTCGTTGGTCCATGTACAAGCGGTATGAGGCAATGGATTATTCCAAGTAAATCATAATCAATCCAGCGTATGAAGCGATTTCATACGCTTTTTTGTTGCTTTGCAACAGTTATGGTATAATAAAAGTGTAGAGTAGATTAAGGAGAATGGATATGAATCCAACAGTGACCAATGATGCTGTCAAAGTCTATGTTGATTTAAGACAAAAAGAGCGTCGCTATTTTTGGGTGAGAACCAAAAAACATATCGTTTTAGACTTAATAAAAACAGCACTCGCTTCGTTTGCTGGCGCTGCCTTTTTCCCTCTGGGGATTATCTTTTTCTTTTATTTTCATCAAAGCAAAAGCAAAATTTTAGCTTATATTATTTTAGGTGTAACTTTGGCCACATCCAATCTTGTGATTTTCTTCATGCAACTCTACCATATGATATTGGAATCCATCGAGTTTTCTCAGATGTATTTATAAAGGGTTAATCAAAAAGGAGCGTTCCTTGGTGAACACTCCTTTTTTTATAAGGTTAGTTAAAAATTAGTTGGCTTTATCCGCGTTTGCTTGGTTAACGATAGCGGCTAAAACGTCATCATTATGAATGTCATCAACATCAACGATATAATCGGGCTCAATGCCGTATTCGATGGAGAAATACTCCCAACCATCTTCGGTTTGAACACGGTAACTAAGCACATTCAAACTGCTCATCGTAAAGAATGTTCCATTGGGGAGAATCTGAGGTGTGATCGATGAAGCACCACCACCAGAAGTGGTTCCAATAATGGTCGCAAATCCTTGCTGTTTAGCGATGGATGTCATAAGATTGGCAGCACTAAATGTAACACGAGAAGTCAAGATAAACCAGTTGATCTCTTCATAAGCCTCGGTCGCTACTTCAGTAAAATAAGTCACACGGGAGCCATCGGTTGGATTTTGATAATGCATTTCAATCGGTAACTCGGTTAGGTAACCCAAAACTCTTAATAATGCACCTAGATTTCCACCGGTATTATAGGATAAATCAACAATGATGTTCTCAACAAGTGGGTTTTCTAAAAGGATGGCATCCATGACTTCTCTCATGAAGCGATTGGAATCGTCGCCATCTGGATCATCAACTGTTGCTGTATAAAAACCATCCAAATAGATCACAGCCGTTTTTCCTTCATCGATAAACCGATAGTCAGGTGGGTTTTGACCTGAGCCATACTTGGCAGCGATAATGTCTTGAACATCCCAAAGGATATAATACCAATCTCTGACGTTGTTGCCTACTTGGGTGATGCTGGTCAAAGCAATATTAAACGCAGAAGGCTCATACATCCCGACAAAACGATGCGACGTATGCAAATCATCCAAGGTCTTATTCAAGAACTCGAAAATCGCCTCAGACGTTCTTCGGGTGTTACCTGAAACCAAATTGTTTGCATAACGATCCAATACAACATGGAAATCTTCAATGCCTTTGTCCTTTTTTAGTCCATAATAGTAATCCATAATGAAGGCGAGCATGTGGTAAGTTTGTAAGGAAACTTCATCATGAATCACTGTATTATTAAACGAGCTGGTGCGAATGGTGTTATACGCCAATTGAGATTCAGCTGTAGCGGTTGTACTTGAACTCGGAACCCCATAAATACCGTAGAAGCCATCCCCGTTGTAGTAAACATTGTAATAGGTTGAGCCAATGAAAAGCGTGTTGGCTAAATGGAAGGGCAGTAAAAATTTAGTTTGACCGTCTTCCTCATAAAGAAGGATATCAATACGGTATTTCACAAAATCAAATGTGACCGTCTCAGCCTCTTCATAATACGTGTCCAAATACGTTAACCCTTCACTGTAATCGGTTTGTGTGGATTTGATGTAACCCGAGAAGAAACCAATCATTGGCACAGTCATGATTCCATTTTCAAAATCAATGATCGCGGTGTACTCTTCGGTTGTGATGATTTCTTCACCCAGTTCATTGGTTTCTGTATCTTCTGAAATTAAGGTGATTAATAACGTATTACCCTCTTGAACAAACTCGATTTCATCAAACTCAACCAACCCATTTAAAGTTCTCAAAAAATCAATGAGATCAACATAGGGAATAACGGTGTCATTTAAGAAATATGCACGGATTTCTCCATTTTCTACCTCGTATTCGGAGGTTAGATTTTCAAAAGGCATATCTTTTGTCGATGTAACGGTTTGAAGGGGAACGTGTGGCATGATGGCCATCGTTAGGAAGATAGTTTCAGAAGATGTGCCGCGCTCGACGCGTGCTCGCATAGAGACTTCTTGTACACCGTCTCTAATCGATGGTGGAATGAGATAGCCCCGGCTGGTCATCAAACTGTTATTTTGACTGGTCCACGTAATGCGTGAACCAAATCGTCCGCTTGATGGCAGTTGGATAAAATATCCAGATAGTTCTCGATTGTTCCATTCTTTGGTTAGGAATTCGACATCCAGTGAAACGATGCTTGGATTGCTAGTTGAGGCATAACGCAGATAAACGGTTGTGTTCACCATCAAAGGTTCTGTCAAATCAAATTCATTTTCAAATAAGGCGTCCTGATAAAAGCCCACAAACACTTGATTGCTTATTGAAGGGACTTCATAGTTTTCAAGTGTTGTCCCAATTTGAACAATCAATCGATCCTCAACTGAATCCACATTATTCACGATTTGAATCGCAATATGGCCAGAAGGAATCGGCGTTTCTTCCGGCAGTGAGACCGTTGGATCACTGACTATAGGTGTTTCTTCAACAACCTTTTCTTTACATGCAAGGGCGGTAAACGAAAAGGCAATAACAAGTAAAAATAACAAAATTTTTCTTAATTTCATGGTACCCTCCTCTATAAGTCTTACAATGATTATAGCAGTTATGGAAAGAAAATAAAACCAAAAATGATTATCAAATTGAAAAAATACTATTTAAATAGTAGGTTTGTTGGCGTAAATATGACAAATTTGTATGGTTTATTGACTAATGGCGATTTTTGTAGTAAAATGCATACAAACTATATTAGAAAAGGAGATAAAAAATGAAGAAGTTTTTATTTGTCGCTTTATTACTTGCTGCTTTGTTTACAGTTTCTGCGTGCAAACCTGAAGCATCACCAGTTACTGAAACACCGGTTCCAACTGTGGAAACACCAGTAGTAAGTGATCCAACACCACAACCTAGTACTCCAGACGCAGTATTAGCTAACGGTGAATACAATTTCAAATTTGCTGATGCAGATCTAAGACATTATCTGTTCGCAATGGCGGAAAAGTATTTGTTAAACAATATGTATGGTGGAGTTCCAGTGTTTGCTAACGCAGGATTCAGCATGTTCAGTAACAGAATGCAATTACCAATTGAACAAAACATTCCAGTTATGGGCTTTGGTACTGCTTATGCTACAATGGCATTTGACGACAGCGGTGTTGTCATGGATGATGGTAAACTTGGACAATCTGGTAAATACACGTACAGAACTGCGATTGCTCAAAATCCAGCAACACTACATCATTGGATTTATAACGATGCAACAAGTTCTGATATGATTTCATTGTTCCTTGATAGCTTATACGCTTTCAGATTCAATGAAGATAAGACAGGTTATGTTGTTGTTCCATCCATGGCTGCTGCGGATCCAATTCCAATTAACCCTGAAACACTATCAAGTGGTAAAGAAGTTGCAACTACATGGCGTATTCCTGTACGTCAAGGTTTGAAATGGACATACCATCCAGATACTAACACTTCTGGATTCCCAGCTGGTCACGAAGTGATCAACGCGAAGAGCTTTGTTGATACATTTAAGTATGCAATCGACAACGGTTGGTTTAGAGCGATTTCTGGTGGTGGACATTTCTGGGCACCTTCACAAAACGTTGTTAATGCTAGAGCATACCGTGACTATGTATCCGGTGCATCAACTGAAGCGGTAACTTGGGAACAAGTTGGTATTAAGTTGATTGACGATTATACATTCGAATTCACATTTGCTGCGGATATGTCTGAATGGAACGTTAAGTACTGGTTATCATCATTCGTTATGACTCCAGTTAACTTCCACCTGTTAAATGCTGTTGGCGCAGCTAACTATGGTACATCACCACAAAATGTTGCTGCTACTGGTGTTTACAAGCTTGACTACTATGAGCCAGGTAAGGTATTACGTTTCTCAAGAAATGAAAATTACCATTCACAAGATTTATTCTTCTTCACAGGCCAACAAGTTTCAGTTATCGCTGATGCTGAAATCCGTTTCCAAGAGTTCTTAGCTGGTAAGTTGGATGTTACTGCAGTTCCAACCCCACGTTATGAAAGCTTTAAGAACCACCCAGGTATCAAACGTGTTCCTGGTCCAACCACATTCCGTTTGATGATCAATGGATTCGAATCTAAGGAAGCTTTGCAAGAAGTCTTCCCAGACACCGATTTCACTCCAAAACCCATTTTGAACAACCAAGCATTCAAACGTGCAATGTACTTTGCAATCGACCGTCAATACTTGGCTGAAGAAGTCCTCAAGACTTCACAAACTCAAATGTTCTTGTTCACAGATGCGTATCTTGTTGAACCAGAATCCGGTATTGCATTTAGAAACACTCCATACTCAGATCTTGTTTCTGAAGGTTTATCACCAGACACAAACGGTTACAACTTCGATGCTGCAAGAGCACTCTTCTTACAAGCCATTGATGAGTTAATTGCTGCTGGTAAATATGCTGCTGGAACAGCTGCAAACCCAACAATTATTGAATTAAGCTTGTACATCTTCTCAGGAAGTACTGCACAGGAATTGTTCGGTCAATACATCAAGTCTGCGTTTGAAGCGGCTTTCAATGACACCACTAGAAACATCCGTGTTCAAATTAACGTTGAACCAAGACCATTCCCAGGTATTTATTATGACTACATGATGCTTGCTAACTTCGACTTGGCAATCGGTGGTATTTCCGGTTCTACATTGGATGCTGCTGGATTCCTAGACGTGTTTTCATCTGACAACCGTGGTGGATTCACATTGAACTGGGGTATTGATACAAGTATTCCAGAAATCGAATTAACCTATACAAACTTTGATGGCGTATTAGTTACAGAAATTTGGTCATTCGATGCATTGATTACTGCCCTTTCTGGTCCAGTAACAGTTGTTGACGGACGCGAAGCAGAATAATTTCTTAGCTTTACCCAACTAAAACACTCAATCAACAGCAAACCATCTGCAACAAGATGGTTTGCTTGTTGTGTGTTTTAATCATAGTTAAAACCTCTTTTTTGTTCTTTTTTTCTAGTTTTTTTTTTCAATAGAAAACAGTGTATAACATCAGTGATGTTATAAATAATCATACATGCACATAAAAACACATGGTTTCACACAATTGCGACATCATGGCTTGTTTTAGACATTTAGAAAGAAGGTGCCACATGTTAAGATACACACTTGTCAGATTTTTGTGGATATTTGTTGTGTTATTCATCATTTTATCCATAAATTTCATCTTGCTTAAACTCGCACCCATGTACCCTCCTGCCACACGGGACGACAGGGAATTATGGTTAGCGAGACAGATCAACGATGGCTATTACATCGAGATCTTGGAAACGGATCCGGATTTTATTACGCTTTTTCGTACCAATCCTGAGCAAATCCGCCAAAAGAACCACTTTTATCGTGATGAAGGAAATGCCATCCGTATTTATAAACCTGTTCCAGTCCCTGTCCAATATTTTCGATGGATATCCAATATCGTTTTAGATTGGAACTGGGGTCTATCGACTCAAGTAGAAGTCAATCGACCCGCTTTTTCGGTGTTAACTGCCAAAATGCCGGTTACACTTAGGTTGAACATCATCGCATTGATATTTTATATTCCTATCGGATTTACTTTCGGGATTATCGCAGCACTTAAGAAAAACAGTGTAGCGGATAACTTAATCTCATTAGGCGTTATGATTTTTATTTCCATTCCGGTCTTTGTAACCATGACCATTCTATTGATGATTCTTGGCTATGGGCTTGAATGGGTACCTACCCAGTTTCCCGCGAGGGACATTGCGAGTGCTTCGGTTCAGATTAGAGGATTAATCCTGCCTGTATTGGGTCTTTCGTTTGGAACGATTGCAGGTTTAACACGTGTAACCCGGGCTGAACTGAGTGAAGTGCTCACATCCGAATTTGTTTTGCTTGCAAGAACCAAAGGACTGACACGCGCTCAAGCTGTCTTAAGACACGCCATGAGAAACTCCATGGTACCGCTTGTACCTGGTATTATCTTCTCGTTCGTTACGTTGCTCAGCGGTTCAGTTGTTATTGAAAGAATTTATGGGATTCCTGGAACCGGCGGTGTCTATCTTGACGCGCTTCGTGAAGGGGCTATAGACTATAACGTTATTTTAGTGGTTACAGCTTTTTATACAACCATAGGTCTTTTTGCAATCTTGCTCGTTGACTTATCGTATGGTCTTGTCGACCCAAGAATTAGAATGGGGGCTAGAAAATAATGGAAAACAAAGACATGAAGAACATAAAAATCGATGCATCAGAATTCCAATTTGTTCAAGCCGAGCAAAAGATTTATGACAAGAAGTTTGAGACCAAACCCATTGGTTATTTTAAGGATGCCATGATTCGTTTCAGCAAAAACAGAACCAATGTGGTGGCCAGTGCAATTTTGTTTACCATCATCACGTTAGCCATTTTTATTCCCATATTTTCCACTAAGAACATTGTTGGATTGGTTCCTGAGTTAGCTTATCTCCCCCCCAAAGCGCCACTTATTGAAAAACTAGGCATCATGGATGGTACGAGAAGCTTTCAAATGCAAACATTGGCTTATGATACAATCGATATCGAAAACAACACAGCCGTTCCGCTTGGATTTAATCCAGATTTTATCAAGCCGGGCACTTTGAAGATTTACTCATCTAACTGTAACAACCGAGACGTAAATTGCGTAGGCGGAGAGAACATCATGCGACTGGATCTTAATTCAACACGCATGGCCATTGATTCGCCAGAACTTACAGCCGATGGAGTCAATAGACTTTATAACTTAAACGGTTATGGGGACAACCTGTTTACCATTGAAGTTGTCTCATTTCCTAATGGAACATCCAAACTTGAGGTTCTTGTTCAATATGAGGGCCAATGGATTGTGATTGGGACAATCACTGAAGCAGGTACATTTGCGTTCAATCCTTTTGCTTCAAATGACATTCCAAACGATGCCATTTTCTCGACAGCACTAAGAATTCGACTTGAATCGACCACATCACGTGCTGAAGCAATCTTAAATTCTGTGTCGTTTAGTCAGTTTGGACAGCTTGTTCGAAAAGATGAAGGTTTCACACTCGCAAGATACACCATTGTTCCTGGACAAGGAGCAGGTGTTTATTTAAGACAAAATGGCGAGTTGTGGCAAGCTGATTTCAGATACGATCTCTATGCAGCTGCACTGGCACCAAGACAAATTAACAACATGGCGAGCACCGAGTTTTACCGCTTGACAAAAGATGATCCAGATTGTCAAGTGAAGACACCAGATCCTAGACCAGGATTCCCTAACGCGTATACATTTGAAGAAGGGTGTATCGTTCAAACGGTCTTGAGACAATCCTCTAAAGTCATCATCAATGGAGAAGAGTTTTACAGTTATAATGTCATTGTTGATACCGTTAGATACTTTGGTTTCGAGTCAGCCCCTTATTTCTACTTTGGAACAACAGCATCAGGGCGCGATCTATTTGGAGCATCCTTTTTAGGTCTTAGAACATCCTTAGTCATTGGGGTTATTGCTGCCTTAATCAATATTTCAATTGGGATTGTTTATGGATCAATCTCTGGTTATTATGGAGGAAAAGTGGATTTAATCATGGAACGTATTGCCGAAGTTATTGCCCGTATCCCATGGCTTGTCACATTGAGTATTTTGGTTGCACTTCTTGGATCAGGATTCACCACCTTATTGATCTTGCTTGTCGTTTCAGGCTGGATTGGGGTTGCTTCAGTGACACGAACCCAGTTCTATCGTTACAAGAGAAGAGAGTATGTCTTAGCATCACGGACACTAGGTGCGAAAGACGGAAGACTTATTTTCAGACATATCTTACCAAACGGTATCGGAACCATTATTACCGCGAGCATCTTGATGATTCCAGGTGTTATCTTTACCGAATCGACCATTTCTTATCTCGGTTACGGTATTGGACATGGTCAAAGCATCAACTTGTTTGGGATTAAGTTTAGTGGTGTTTCGTTAGGTGTTCTTCTATCAGACGGACGAAATGAACTTCTCGAACGGGGTTATTTGACTGTTTATCCATCCATCATCATATCCATTTTGATGATCACGTTCAATATGTTTGGTAATGCGCTTCGCGATGCGTTCAATCCTGCCTTAAGGGGGACTAACTAATGCCTAATAAAAAATTAATGGTCAACGACTTGACTGTCTCATTTAGAACCAATCAAGGAATGGTTCGCGCCGTCCGTGGTGTAAGTTTTGACTTATACGAAGGCGAAACATTGGCTATCGTCGGCGAATCAGGCTCAGGGAAGTCGGTATCAAGCCGTGCCATCATGGGTATTTTAGCCGGAAATGGTGTGATTGACAAAGGATCCATCCTTTATGAAGGACAAGATCTAACCAAAATTGCTGAAGAAGATTTCCACAAAATCCGTGGCGATAAAATTGGTATGATCTTCCAAGATCCTATGTCAAGTTTGAACCCCATCATGCGCATTGGTCAGCAAATCACGGAATCAATGATTATTAACGGGAAGCGTAAAAAGCAAAAATACAAGAAAATGATTCATGCTTCACGCGTGAAAGTCAACAACCTAAAGTTAGACATTAAACACGCTGATTCTGATCAAAAATCTGCACTCCGTGCACAATTAAAACAAGCCATCATCGAACGAAAAGAAGCAAGAAAACAAGCACTTATTCAAATTCATGAAGAATATCTTAAGATCGATGAAAACTATGAAGCACAAATTCGGACGCTTAAAGAAAGTCAAAGAACGGCTGATCCTGATCGTCAAAAAGAGATTAAAAGACAAATTAAGCACGTCAAAGAATTGTGGGCACGCGAGTATAAAGTCACTAAGCAAGAAGCCTTTGAGCGTGCAGTTGAAATCATGCGCGAAGTAGGTATTCCTCAACCTGAAAAACGGTTTAAGCAATATCCATTCCAATTTTCAGGTGGAATGCGCCAAAGAATCGTTATTGCGATTGCGTTAACAGCTAATCCTGATGTTCTTATCTGTGATGAGCCAACCACAGCACTTGATGTGACCATTCAAGCACAAATTCTTGATTTGATTAAGCAACTTAAAAAGACCAGAAACCTATCGGTTATCTTCATTACCCATGATTTAGGGGTAGTTGCGAACATGTCAGACCGCGTAGCGGTGATGTATGCCGGTAAGATTGTTGAAATCGGAACTTCCGAAGAAGTGTTCTATGAACCCAAGCACCCATACACCTGGGCTTTGCTGTCTTCTATGCCTGATTTGGATTCCAGAGAGCGTTTAACAGCCATCCCTGGTACACCTCCCAACATGCTTTTCCCACCGGTTGGAGATGCTTTTGCGGATCGAAATAAGTATGCGATGAAGATTGACTTCGAAAAGGAACCGCCATTATTTAAAATTACCAACACCCATTATGCGGCTACATGGCTATTGCATCCAGACGCACCCAAAGTGGAGATGCCAGAAGTGATTCAAAGACGCATCGTGCGGATGAGAGCATTGACTAAAGGAGCGAATGTATAATGAAAAACACAAATGTACAACCCATCTTGCAAGTCAAGAATCTCAAACAATATTTCAAAACCGGTGTTGGCCGCAATAAATTAATTGTACGCGCCGTTGATGATGTTAGTTTTGATGTTTTTCCAGGGGAAGTGTTTAGCCTTGTTGGTGAATCAGGATGTGGGAAAACCACAACCGGGCGCACCATCATCAAACTTTACAAACCCACAGCAGGCGATGTCTATTTTAAAGGTGTTCGCATTTCTGCAGGAAACCAAGATTTAAAGGACACCATTAAGCAAATTCGCTTAGAGACGCGAAAACTGGTGAAAGACTGCAACGACAAAATCAAAGGAAAAAACAACCTTCCTAGCGATAAAGTGGCTGAGTTGACGGCAAAGATCCAACAAATCAAGGAAAAAGCAGAAAAAGATGTTGCAAAAGCACCGAATAAAGCCGCGATTAAGGCCATTCGACTTGAAGCGAAAAATCAAATTGCTTCCATTGAGGCACAACTTAATGAACGCGTGATTCCAGCACCAGAAGTGATTTCTGAGTTGCAGTTCAAAATAGAAGATGCCAAGACTAAAGCAAGCGAAGAAATCAGTCGTCTAAAGACCGACATGGTACAAAGAGACCGTGAAACTGATAATCCTGATATGGAACTCATGCGCGATATGCAAATGATTTTCCAAGATCCAATCGAATCATTGAATCCGAGAATGACAGTGAAGGAAATCATCGCTGAAGGGCTTCGCATTGCTGGAGAAAAGAACAACGATGTCATTCAGCAAAAAGTTCACCAAGTTTTGGAAACCGTGGGCCTCTTACCAGAGCATGCCAGCCGTTATCCCCATGAATTTAGTGGTGGACAAAGACAACGGATTGGTATTGCAAGAGCATTGGTTGTCAATCCCGATTTTATCATCGCGGACGAGCCCATTAGTGCACTCGACGTTTCCATTCAGGCACAAGTTATCAACTTATTGAACGATTTGAGACAAGAACTGAATCTAACGATTATGTTCATTGCCCATGATTTGTCTGTGGTCAAATACTTCAGCGATCGTATTGGCGTTATGTATTATGGAAAACTTGTCGAAATGGCACCCAAAGATGAGTTATTCAAGAATCCATTCCACCCCTATACGAAATCATTGTTATCCGCTGTACCTGTCCCAGACCCACAATTCGAGAAAAATCGTCCCCCCAGAATTAAATATGATCCTTCATCCCATCAATACACGAAAGATGATCTCCCAGTTTTAAGAGAAATCACCAAAGGTCACTTTGTTTTATCCAATGAAAAAGAGTTTAAACAATACCAAAAAGATTTGAAAGTCTAATGATTAGAACACTGATCTATTTGATTGTCAGCTTTAGTGCTGTTGTTATCCTTCATTGGATTGTTGATGGAAACAGTGTCACCTATGAATCCTTAGCTAACGCTTTCTTCTATGTAGGCATCATGATGTTTTTTGGAGGCGTTTTAACCATCACGAATGTGGCTAGATTGTTCTCTGGGGCTACCTATATTGTTCGAAGTTTCTCGAAAGAGTTCAGAGAGCGCTATAAGAATTACCATGAATATCATGAAGCAAAGGTCGTGAATGTTGAAAAAGGCGTTTATGGAGGCAGAGTGCTTATTATTGGCGTTATTTATATCGCTATTTCCATCTACTTCGCTGTTCAGTTTTTCAATCAATATTAAAAGAAAAGTTCTCTCATGAGAACTTTTTTTATAGGATTTCCTTGATTCGGTCTACACCCAGTTGATAAACAACTGAAGGCATGTGGTGATCGTTTGCTAGTGCATACAGTTTCTGATTTGTTGTATCTAAAAATCCGTTGATGATGGCGACATGATGGTTGCGGTGTTTTTCAAATACGACCTCATCCGCCTGATCAATTTGCTCGTTGGATAGATGGCTGGTCTTTTTCAGGTTGATGATGAGATAATGAAGATATTTCTTTTTTTGGCTGGCTATGTGGCTTTCAATGTCATGAACTAAACTGGTGATAATTCCATCGTGGAAACCTAAATCGTCATCTTTGATGACATTGATAATCTCTAAGATGCCACGTTTCCTTATGATATCCTCACCGTAACTGATTTGGTAGAAAGAAGAAACGTTATCAAAGATGCCAAATGATTGATAGCCTTTATGGTAAAGATGCTTTTCAAAGGATTCACTTGCAATGTCAAAAGCCGTATGAATCATCGGATTTTGATTTTCTTTCATTTTTGAGAAATGACTGGCAATGCTCAAAATATAAACTTTTGGGCGCAGTAGAACCGATACGATGAACACCACCACAATGGCAATCAACGCGTAAGACAGTTTGAACTCAAGCGAAACAGGTAAGAAGACAACGACGATAACTGAACCATAGCCTATAGCAAAAATCGCAAGCAATAGACCAAGAAACAGTTTGAATTTTTTGTTTTTATCCATAGCTGACACCTCATGGATTATTATAACACACTTCGTGTATAAAAAAGAAAATGGGACCTAAAAAGAAGGTCCACACTTAGAGGTGACGATTTATATACGACAAGCGGATGGCAGTCCATGTGTATAAACGTGGTCAACGTGAGTATTTTTTGGGAGAAAAATACTTGTATGGATTGGAAGATGAAAAAGTTCGAATCCATAGTGTTATTATAATCGAAAAAAGATGAAAAAGAATGCATGTTTACATAAAAACTTTCATGAAAACGTTATCTGTCGACAATTGATAGCGATGTATCATATGATTGGCAATAATTCATTATATGTTATATAATATGTTTGGAAAATCGAGGAGGATCTTATGGCAAAATTTGAAATTCGTAACTTTCATGTATCTATTGAAGATAAAGAAATCTTAAAAGGAGTTGACTTATCCGTACAATCCGGAGAAGTTCATGCGATTATGGGACCGAACGGGACCGGAAAATCGACCTTAGCAAGCGCGGTTATGGGACACCCCAAGTACACAGTCACTGAGGGAAGTGTCTTTTTAGATGAGATCAATCTACTGGAACTTGAGGTGGATGAGCGTGCACGTGCTGGTCTATTTTTAGCCATGCAATATCCTGCAGAAGTCCCTGGTGTTACTAACAGTGATTTCATGAGACAAGCCATCAAAGCAACCTCCCAAAAAGAGATTGGTCTTTTTGAGTTTGCGATTAAATACGAGAAAAAAATCGAAGAGTTGAAAATGAGACCCGATTTAGCCCACCGTTATTTAAACGAGGGTTTTAGTGGGGGAGAAAAGAAACGCAATGAGATTCTTCAATTAAAAATGATGGAACCCAAGTTTGCGATTTTGGATGAAATCGATTCAGGACTTGATGTGGATGCGTTGAAAATTGTGGGTGAGAATGTCTCTCAACTCATGAAAAAAGGTGATATGGGATGCATATTAATCACCCATTATCAGCGGATATTAGAGTATATCAAACCTGACCGGGTTCACATTATGATTGATGGGAAGATTGTGTTAAGCGGCGGAAAAGAACTTATTGAGAAAATTGATCGATTCGGTTACACGTGGATAAAAGATGAACTGGGCATCGATTTCGAAGAAGGAACCCGCCATGCATGATTTAATCATTCAAAACCATACCATTCTATCCCATAACATTACAGGAATTGATGTATCTAATCATCAGATTAACATTAAAAAAGGGTTTGATTCATCTGTTCCTATTCGTATTTTGGTTTTAGATGCATCCTATCAAACGATTGAAATTGATCTAGAAGAGTCGGTTGAAGCATCCATCCATCTTGATTTTAATTTTTCTCTTAATCGTGAAGAAACGGTTCGCGTTCACTTAAACCTTTTTCCAAATGCACACTGCGAATGGATGACCGTTGGGCGTAGTAAAGGCGAAAAACTGATCATCATGGAAGATGCCATTTTAAAACAAGATGCCAAATTGGCATGGACAGGATTGAACTTAAACGAAAAAAATCAGACCCAAGCGACCATTCATTTAAATGCCCAAGGGGCTGAAGTAGATTTCAAATCATTGACGGTTTCATCCGATTATCACCAACAAATTTTAGACTCCAAAATCATTCATCATGCGCCTCACACACGTGGGGACATGTACCATATAGGCATTGCCAATCAGCAAGGTAAAATTGAGTTAAACGGCATCGGAAAGATTGAAAAGGGCATGAAACAAGCGTCCTCTTTTCAAACACTTAAAGGAGTGATTCTTTCTCATCAAGCCATGATTGAAGTTAACCCATTTTTGCTGATTGATGAATACGATGTCAAAGCAGGGCATGGTGCAACGGTCGGTAAGATTGATGAAGAGATGCTATATTATATGCAAAGCAGAGGATTGTCTTTAAGCGAAGCAGAACGTCTTATTTTACTCGGTCACATTCATCCTATTTTAAACACAATCCAGGATGAGCCGCTTAAAGAACACATGCTTGATTTGATTAAGAGTCGCTTATGAAAACCATTAAAATACGCCATGAGTTTCCACTTTATTTGAATCAACCTCAACTTGTTTACTTGGATTCAGCCGCATCCTCTTTTAAGCATGAAGCGGTGATTGAAAAGATTTCTATGTATAATAAAGCGTTAGGTGTCAATGTTCATAGAGGAGGCTATCAGCTCGCTTATGAAGCCACTAAGCTTTATGAAGATGCTAGAAAGGCCGTGGCCCGCTTAATCAATGCAAACCCAGATGAAGTTATTTTTACGCGAGGCACCACGTCATCTTTGAACACCATTGCGCATGCCTATCGAAGTCTCTTGGGTCCTAATGATGAGATTATAACATCGGAACTAGAGCATCACTCATCTCTCTTACCCTGGATGAAAACCGCACAGGTAACAGGTGCTAAATTGGTTTATATTCCGTTAACAAAAGAAGGACGGATAACGGTAGAGGGGTTTAAGAAAGTCATCAATAGCCGCTCTAAAGTGGTTGCGATTACCCATGTTTCAAACGTCATGGGTTACGAATCACCCATTGAAGAGATCATCAAGATAGCGCACGCTTTTGGCGCTGTTGTCGTACTAGATGCTGCACAATCTGTGCCCCATATGAAGGTCGATGTCAAAAAACTCAATGTGGACTATTTGGCTTTCTCAGGCCATAAAATGTTTGGACCTACCAGTGTTGGTATCCTTTATGGTAAGTTGGAACATTTGGAGAAAATCGAGCCTTTTGAATACGGAGGAGAGATGATTGATAAGGTCTATAAAAACGAAATGCGAATGAAGTCATCCCCATTAAAATTTGAAGCTGGAACGCCTGTTATCAGTGGCGCTATCGCAATGAAAGAGGCAGTGGAGTTTATTGAAAAAATCGGATACGACGCTCTCAAAGAACACACCCATCATTTGCACCAATACACTTTAGAAAAAATCAAGCAAATTCCTGGGATTACTGTCTATAATAAAACAGCAGAACATCCCATCATTACATTCAACATAGAAGGCATCCATCCACACGATGTGACCACGGTTTTAGATCAATACGGCGTTTGTGTGAGAGCTGGTCATCATTGTGCGCAATTGGTGACCCAGTTCCTTAATGTACCAGCTACACTTAGAGCATCCTTTCAAATCTATAACACCATTGAAGATTGTGATCGATTCGTCGAAAGTTTGGTACGAGCCAAACAATTCTTTGATCAATTTGAGGTAATCTGACATGCAACTTGAACATCTTTATCGGCAAGTTATTATGGACCATTATAAGAGCCCACGAAACAAAGGTTTGGTCGCGGATCCTAACTACTTCATGGTTCATATGAGCAACCCAAGTTGTGGGGATGAATTGACGATTCAAATCAAATTAGAGAATCAAACAGTCACGGATATTCGACATCAAGGAAGTGGTTGTTCCATTTGCTGTTCGAGTGCAAGCGTCATGAGTGTTACATTAAAGAATAAACCGCTTGATGAAGCCATGACGATCACACAAGAATTCTACGAACTGATTAAAGGTTATCCCTATAACCCAGACATCCTAAAGGGGGATGCCGTCATTTATCAAGGCGTATCACAGTTTCCAGCTAGAATTAAATGTGCCACCCTTGCTTGGAAAGCATTTGAACAAGGTGCGCGCAAATTGAAGGAGGACCATCATGGAGGATAACAAAAAGAAAATAGATGCGATAATAGGCGATTATCAATATGGATTTCATACGGAAACCAAACCAGTAATCAAGTTTGATAAAGGTCTTAGTGAAGCCGTCATTCGCTCCATCAGCGCACATAAGAATGAACCTGAATGGATGCTTGAGTTCCGACTTAAGAGTTATAATAAGTTTCTTGAACTCAAAAACCCTACGTGGGGTCCAGACTTGTCCGAAATTGCATTTGATGATTATCATTATTTTATCAAGTCCAGCGATAAAGCTGAAAACAGCTGGGAAGATGTCCCGGTTGAAATCAAAGACACATTTGAAAAATTGGGTATACCCGAAGCCGAGCGTAAATTCTTAGCCGGTGTTTCAACGCAGTTCGAAAGTGAAGTCGTGTACCATAACACCATCAAAGAACTTGAGGATTTAGGTGTTATCTATGTTGACACAGACACTGCGGTTCGCGAATATCCTGAACTCGTCAAACAATATTTTGGCTCAGTGGTTCCTTACTCCGACAACAAGTATGCAGCATTAAATAGTGCTGTTTGGAGCGGAGGTTCCTTTATCTATGTGCCAAAAGGGGTTAAAGTTACCAAACCCCTTCAATCGTATTTTCGAATCAACTCAGATCAGATGGGACAATTTGAGCGCACCCTAATCATCGTTGATGAAGGCGCTCAAGTGAATTATGTAGAAGGGTGCACTGCGCCTATCTATAAAAGAGATTCCTTACATACCGCTGTAGTCGAAGTCATTGTGTTAAAAGAAGCAACATGTCGCTACACAACCATTCAAAACTGGTCAACCAATGTGTTAAACCTCGTCACCAAAAGAGCTTTTGTCTATGAAGATGCTATGATGGAATGGATCGATGGAAACATTGGATCTCGAATCAACATGAAGTATCCGGCTTGTATTTTGTTAGGTGAAAGAGCCAAAGCCACCACCATCTCAATCGCTTTTGCATCAAAGAACCAAATCCAGGATTCTGGAGCTAAAATGATTCATGTTGCGCCTAATACCACCTCGACCATAATTTCAAAATCTATCAGCCGTGGAGGCGGAAAAGTCAATTACCGCGGAAAAGTCGACTTTGGGAAAAAGGCAAAAGGAGCAAAAGCGCATGTCGAGTGCGACACCATCATCCTCGATGATGCCTCATATTCTGACACCATCCCCATCAATTTGGTTAAAAACAGTGATGTTTACTTAGAACACGAAGCCACAGTTTCTAAAATATCAGAAGAGCAATTGTTCTATCTCATGAGCAGAGGCTTGACCGAAGAGGAAGCTACTGAAATGATTGTTATGGGCTTTATTGAGCCATTTGCAAAAGAACTTCCCATGGAGTATGCCATTGAGTTGAATCAATTGATTAAGCTCGAAATGGAAGGATCGATTGGATAAATCATAGTAAGATATTTGTGTGAAAAACACGAATATCTTTTTATTTTTGCCGGTTTCACGTAAAATAGAGATTAAGGGGTGATAAGATGAAAAAGCGTTTTATCTTTATCATAGTCGCGTGTTTAACGATGCTTCTTTCATCATGCACGAAACCACCCACTTATGAGGAGTTAATGGTTGAGTACACCCAGTTTCTTAGCGATCATGAAAAAGCGCATTTAGCGCATTTGAATTACCTCAATCAACTCTCAACAGAGACGATTCATAGTGTGGTTTTTATAACTAAAGCAGTGTATTTAAACGTAAGTAAGATGGTTGAATCAGGAGGGGGAACTGGAGTCATTATCCATGCTGATTCTGAATTTTATTACGTGTTGACCAATCACCACATTATTCACATCAACAGTGCCTATCAATTTACTCGGGTGGTGTATGAGGTTTTTGATTATCAAAATGGCCGAACAACAGCCACATTAATTCACAGCGATCCTACTTATGATTTAGCCGTTTTAAGAATACCAAGAAACGCAAAAACGCTAAAGGTTGTTCAAATTGCATCCACAAACCCGGAAGCTGGCACACCTGCAACGATCATCGGCTTCCCACTTTCTCAAAAGAATGCCATTACCATGGGAAGAGTGATGAGTTATGGTAAAATTGATATTATCAATCCCAAAGATGCCGATAATAAAATCGATTTTGAAAGTTTGATTAGCAATATTCCAGTACAGCCAGGAAGCAGCGGATCACCGGTGTTCGATTTTAATCACCGGTTGATAGGCTTGGTCTATGCTGGGAATTTTAGAGACGATAAGAGTTTTTCACAAACGACATACGCTATTCCAATTGAAAAAATTATCGAATACACATGGGGAATCAATCTAACGATTGGGGCGGGTTCATCATGAAAAAGATCATCGGAATCCTTATCCTTCTTTTCGTCATTGTTTCGTGTTCCCAAACAGAAGTATCGACTGAATACCGTGAACTTTCCCACCAGTTTGATCAGTTTGTGATTCGGGATTATCATCAAACAGATGGATTTATCCAGTTAACCAATAAACTGACAACCGAATACACACCTTCTAGCATCAGAGTGTCAATTAGGATACTCGCGGCTAATGCAAGTGTTATAGAAGAACGAGTTGGATCAGCTTTTATCATTGATAGCGATGAAACCCATTACTATGCATTAACGACCTCTGATCATTTTTTCAAGGAAGACGCACAGTTAATGATCATTGGTGTATATGACTACCAAGGTGCCTATTATCCTTCTCGCTTAAAACATATCCACGAAGCGGGAGGGTTGGCTTTGCTTGCGTTTGAGAAAGGACCGAATACACTCGTTTCTGCTACATTATCGCAAACCGTGCCTTTCCCGAAAGAGCCCATCTTTTTAATGGGAAATCCTTTTCAGACGCAAAACCTTATATTAGGAGGATTGTACCTTGGCATGGTTAACCATCAAGGAGAAACAACCATCCCATCGGATCACTTTGGAAACGGATCAGCTTTGTTTAACATCGAGCTTCATGTCATTGGTATTCAAGTTGGGCTATTCGATGCAAAAGCCCTGTTTATTCCCAGTTCAGCAATCCTTGCTTGGCTGGAGACACTGGATGTTAGGTAAGGTGATAAGATGAATAAATACGTGTTGATTGAGACCAAAACACCCATTTTGGAACACGAAGACGTGATGGTGTCTGTAATTGAACATTACGTGCATATCGACCAGATAAAGACAGAAACGAACCGATTGATTATTCATTTTAAAGGTGCAATTGACACGTCATTTGAGGATATTGCCCTCAATATGATGACCGATATAATGACCGATCTAAGGGTTTATGAGTCGTATTATTTTGAAAACAACGAGCAGATGAAAAAACACATCGACTTTATGATTCGCACCATGGATCAAATCCCATTCGTCAAGTACCCCTACTTAAACGATCACCTTGTCCTTCATCACCTCATTCGTCACGTATCCCAAGAGCATCGAGGGTTCATTCTTAAACGATTTGCTCAAGACGAGTCCATGTTGGAGACGATTCAAACGTATCTTGAATCGGATCAAAATACTGTTTTAGCATCAAAACGATTATTTTTACATCGGAATACACTTTTGCAGCGACTCGAAAAATTTCACATGGTGACAGGGTTTGATGTCAGAAAATTTATTGATGCTTACTTGATATATAGCCTTTTATAAAATATGTGCGCCTAGCACATTTTTTTTTGAACCTAGGTTTGTTAAAATCGTGTTAAAGCAAAGAATTAATATGAAGGAGATTAGGTATGGCAACGTTAAAATTAAAAGATATCAACAAAATCTATCCCAATGGTGTACAAGCTGTTTTTGACTTCAATCTTGACATTCGTGATAAAGAGTTTATCGTCTTTGTTGGACCATCAGGATGTGGAAAATCCACCACACTTCGGATGATCGCTGGCCTTGAAGAAATTTCATCGGGTGAACTATTCATTGATGAAGAAATGGTCAACGACAAAGCACCAAAAGATCGTAACATCGCTATGGTTTTCCAATCCTATGCGCTTTATCCTCATATGTCAGTCTATGACAACATGGCATTTGGTTTGAAATTACGTAAAATGCCAAAAGACGTAATCGATGAAAAAGTGAAAGAAGCCGCTGAAATTTTGGGATTGACCCCTTACTTAAAAAGAAAGCCCAAAGCGCTTTCAGGGGGCCAAAGACAACGGGTTGCTTTAGGTCGTGCGATTGTTAGAAACGCTAAGGTTTTCTTAATGGATGAACCGCTGTCCAACTTGGACGCCAAACTTCGGGTCCAAATGAGAGGCGAATTGATTAAACTGCACAACAAGATTGAAACCACCACCATCTACGTCACCCATGACCAAATTGAAGCGATGACCATGGCAAGCCGTATTGTTGTCATGAAGGATGGCTACATCATGCAGGTTGGAGCACCAAAAGAAATTTATGATCGTCCAAACAACATGTTTGTTGCCGGTTTTATCGGAACACCTCCGATGAATTTTATTAATGGCTCAGTTGATAAGAATGGTTTATTTACTGCGGGTGAACATCAAATTCAACTACCAGAAGAAAAGTTTGCCATTATCAAGGATAATAAGTTTGTTGGAAAAGAAGTGGTACTGGGCATTCGTCCTGAAGATATCCATGATGACCAAGTGGTTGCTGAAACTTACCCCGGTGGAGTCTTAAATATTGTGGTCGATGTTGCCGAGTTGTTAGGAGCAGAAACCAATATTTACACCAATGTTAATGGGTCCAATGTGATTGCGAGTATCAATGCGCGTGCCGGTGTTCGAATTGGGGATAAAATGAAATTAGCGCTTGATCTTCATAAAGTTCATTTCTTCGATCCATCCAGCGAACAAAGACTTTTGTTGAAGGAAGATTAATTTAAAGGCCAAATGGCCTTTTTTTTATCATAAAAATATGGATTACATCATTAATAGCCCGCAAGGGGCACAACTCTATCAAGGCGATACAATTTTTCTACAAAAACATACCAATTTGTTTTACATCAAACGCTTGTGTCTTCATGCTTTTTTCGACTATTCGGGGTATCAAAAGGCGGTGAAAACCAAACTAAAACGGAAGCAATTAATTCCAGTTGTGATTGATCAATTCAACCAATGGATTCCGTCATGTTGTCCAAGAAAGTTTGATAACATTTGGATAAATTACATCTCAATAAAAGAAATGATCCCCATGGGATCACACACGAAAATCAAGTTTCATAGCGGAGCAGTTTTGTGTGTTGAACGAAGTCTAGAATCCTTTGAAAAGCAGATTAAGGATCTAATCTTAATACGAAACGAGAAAGTAAAACACTTTCATCGTTAATTTTATAGCAATGAAAATCAATAAATGATATAATGATAGCGGCTAACACGATTATAAAAATGTCATATGAGGAGGATTATTTATGGCAAAAAAAACAGTACGTGATATTGAGTTAAAAGGAAAAAAGGTTTTGGTTCGCGTTGACTTCAATGTGCCATTAAAAAATGGAGAAATCAGCGATGAAAATCGCATAGTTGAAGCGTTGCCAACCATCCGATATATTCAAGAGCAAGGTGGAAGAGCCATTGTGTTTTCTCATTTAGGACGCGTCAAAGACGAATCCGATAAAGAGAAAAGCAGTTTAAGCGTTGTCGCTAAACGGTTATCTGAGCTGCTTAAAACACCGGTTACCTTTATACCTGAAACCCGCGGTAAAGCGCTTGAAGAAGCCATTAAAGCGATGAGCGATGGCGATGTTTTGATGTTCGAAAACACGCGTTTTGAAGATTTGAATGGAAAAAAGGAAAGCAAGAATGATCCTGAACTTGGACGCTACTGGGCCTCTTTAGGCGATGTTTTTGTTAACGATGCTTTTGGCACGGCACATCGTGATGCAGCATCCAATGTTGGCATTGCGTCAAACATTGAACACACAGTAGCTGGGTTTCTTCTTGAAAAAGAGATCAATTTTATTGGAGGGACACTTGAGCATCCAGAAAGACCTTTTGTCGCTATTTTGGGAGGAGCTAAAGTATCCGATAAAATTGAAGTCATTGAAAATTTACTAAAAATTGCTGATAAAGTGTTAATTGGGGGCGGCATGGCTTTTACGTTCTTCAAAGCCATGGGCAAGGAAATTGGAAAGAGCCTTTTAGAAGACGATAAAGTCGCCTTGGCACAATCCCTTTTGGAACGTGCAGGGGGCAAAATCGAACTTGGAGAAGATGTGTTAACCGGAAAAGCATTTAGTTCAGATACCGAAGTCAACGTCCGCTCAATTGACCAAATCCCATCCGATGAATTGGGTTTAGATATTGGACCAAAAACAATCGACATTTTTAAATCCTACATCAAAAATGCTAAAACAGTGGTTTGGAATGGCCCACTTGGTGTTTTCGAATTTGACGCATTTGCAGAGGGAACCAAGCAGGTGGCATTAGCAATCGCTGAACTTAAGCCACACGCAACCACCATTATCGGTGGCGGAGACTCAGCCGCCGCTGTCATCCAACTTGGATTATCTCAAGGATTTTCACATATATCCACCGGAGGTGGAGCATCACTTGAATATTTAGAAGGAAAAATTCTTCCAGGCATTCAATGTGTTGATGACAAATGATGGATATAGGGAAAAAGATAAGAGAGCTAAGGCTCGGCAATCATTTGACACAAGAAGAGCTTGCCAATCGCCTTGAGTTGACCAAAGGATACATTTCTCAACTCGAAAACAACCTGACATCGCCTTCCATGCAAACCTTGTTTTCTATCCTTGAAGTTTTAGGAACCGACATTCACGAGTTTTTTAGTAAAGAGGTTGAGCAAACCGTTGTTTACAAAAAAGACGATTTCTATGTCAAAGAAAACATTGAGTTAAAGCATATGATTAGTTGGATCGTTCCAAATGCTTTAAAATATGAAATGGAGCCTATCATCATTGACTTGGAACCCGGTGGGCAATCCGAGATTGATGATCCTCATGCAGGTGAGGAGTTTGGTTATGTCCTTGAGGGACAAGTCACCTTGGTTTTGAATAAAAAAAGACACATCATCCGCAAGGGAGAGTCATTTTACTACCTTGCTAACAAGGAACACTACTTGACCAATACCAGTCAACAAAATGCCAAAGTGCTATGGATTAGCACACCACCCATGTTTTAAGGAGGAGCATATGGAAAAACAAATCGTCATCAAAAGCACACAAGGACTTCATGCCAGTTTAGCAGCTAAAGTGGTTCAAACCGCCTCAAAGTACACCGTAGACATTGAACTGCAATACAAAGACAAAATCGTTGATCTCAAATCGATTTTAGCGCTCATGTCTTTAGCCATCCCTTATGGTGAGAATGTCAAGATTGTTGCCAAAGGAACTCGCGCTCAAGAAGCAATCAAAGACATTGCATCAATTTTAGGATAAGCCCATGAAAAGACGTCCTATTATTGCTGGAAACTGGAAGATGTACAAGACAAAGGATGAAGCATTAGAGTTCATCTATGCAGTGAATCTATCTGTTCCTGACAAAGACATCGTGGAATCAGTTATTTGCGCACCGGCCATCTTTTTAAGAGATTTAGTTAAACGCGAGGGTGAAAACGTTCGTATTGGTGGGCAAAACATGCATTACGCAAACGAAGGAGCTTACACCGGCGAAATTTCAGCTGCTATGCTTAAGTCATACGGCGTGGATTATTGTGTCATTGGTCATAGCGAACGAAGAGCGTACTTTAATGAAACCGATGAAACCGTCAACCTTAAACTGATTTCAGCCGTTAATAACGACATAACACCCATTGTTTGTGTTGGCGAATCGCTTGAGATTAGAGAAGAAGGAACCACCGATGCTTTTGTTGAAAAGCAAATCCGTAAAGCCTATTTAAATGTGCCTGAAAAAGATGCGCGAATAACGGTGATTGCTTATGAGCCAATCTGGGCGATAGGAACCGGTGTAACCGCCACTCCAGAACAAGCTAACGACGCCATCAAAAGCATTAGACAGGTGATGAAGACGCTTTATGGTCCTCAACTAAGTGAACAGATTCGAATCCTTTATGGAGGTTCTGTCAATACCAAAAACATCGATCAACTGATCATGATGTCCGATATCGATGGTGCTTTGGTTGGAGGAGCATCACTGGATCCTAAATCGTACTTAACTCTCGTTGAGTCCGCAAGAAAACATAAAGGATAAGCCTAGAACCCTCGAGGGTTCTTTTTTTACGGAAAAAAAAGAGGAGCGATGTGCTCCTCTTTATCCGTGTTAACGGTTGTAGAATTCAACGATCAATTGCTCATTGATTTCTGTCAGGATTTCATTGCGTTCAGGGTAACGAACGAATGTTCCCACTTGGGCGTCCTTGTCAAACGAAACGAATTCAACCGATGCGTATTGGGCATCCAACGCTTCTTGAACCACTTTGAGATTCTTTGATGTTTCTCTTAAAGTGATTTTTTGACCTGGAAGCAAACGGTATGAAGGAATATCAACCTTCTTGCCGTCGACTTGGAAATGTCCATGATTGACAAGTTGACGCGCTTGAGCTCTTGTTTTGGCAAGACCCAAACGATACACAACATTGTCCAATCTTGATTCGAGTAGACGCAAGAAGTTTTCACCTTGCTTACCCACTCTGCTCTTCGCTTCTTCAAACGTCTTTCTAAATTGCTTTTCAGACAATCCGTAAGTGAAACGAACCTTTTGCTTCTCGTGCAACTGTAAGCCATAATCGCTTTGCTTAGAACGACGTTGACCATGTTGACCAGGCGCATAAGGGCGCTTTTTGAGTTCTTTTCCGGTTTCGGAAATCGAGTAACCCAAGCGACGAGAGATTTTCCATGATGGTCCAGTATAACGTGACATATTTTTACCTCCTTATAAATGGTATGGTAGGTAAAAATGCAATGTGCTTGCACGCAAGGTATCCCGATGTTCTGTTCACCTTCAAGCAGAAAAGGCTACTAAGGGCTCCAAATGGTAGGGATCGCACATGTGTGAATCGACTGCCTGCTTTTTACCGACTTTTTAATTTTACACAATTGGGTGTGATTTGTCAATGATTTTCACTAACAAGGCTACAAAATCCTCTAAGAAGCGCACCAGTGACGAATCAAACCGTGCTAATTGGGGGCTATCTACATCTAAGACACCAAATAGGCGATTGCCAATCACAATGGGAACCACCGTTTCAGATGCGGAAAGCGCATCACACGCGATGTGATTTTCATGGCGATGGACATCATCAATGACCATTGTTTGACGGGTTTTTGCGGCTTCACCACAGACACCTTTTCCAAGAGGGATTAGGGAACAGGCGACCTTTCCTTGAAAAGGACCCACCGTCAAAACGTCTTTTTCCAAGAGATAAAAGCCCACCCAGTTTAAATTCTCAATCACCTCATATAGAAAAGCAGAAGCATTGGATAAAAGAGCGATGCGATTGGGCTGCGAAGCCATTAAGGATTGGGCTTGTTTTAAAAGTTCTTCATAATTCATTTTCTTCACCATGCTAATTATAGCATACTATGATAAAATAGTGATGGTGATAACATGAAGAAAAAGATCCTTGTGCGCTATGGAGACATGATGCTCAAGAAGAAAAATATTAAAGCATTTAACAAACGAATTAAAGAACATATTCAGCAAAGTCTATCGCCCTATGCGAATCAGATTGCATCAACGTATGACCACACAACCATTACCTACGATATCGAACAGGAGCCCATCATTATCAGAAGGCTAAAGCAGATTCCAGGTATTTTCAATTTCAGCGTGGTTCATGTGACTAAACCTGAATTAGAAGCCATTATTGATGAAGCAGCACACTTGCTTAATGGCCACCTTAAATCGGATGGCATTCGGTTCAAGGTTGAAACCAAACGGACCGATAAAGCGTTTCCGATGACCTCACTTGATGTATCGAAAGCCTGTGCATCCCCGATTTTAAAAAAAGTAAACCATTCAGTGGTTGTGGATGTCAAAAACCCCGAGGTCACCTTAAACATCGATATTCGAAAAGAAGAAGCCTATGTTTTCTTGGATTCTTTATCGGCTATGGGCGGTTTTCCTTACGGTTCTGCCGGTAAAGGGCTGTTGTTGATGAGCGGAGGGATTGACAGTCCGGTGGCCGCTTATTTAGCCATCAAACAGGGTCTGGATTTGGAGTTCTTACACTTTGAATCAACGCCCATGACACCGATTGAATCCGTTCAAAAAGTGGTTGATCTCACATCCAAACTCGCGGTTTATTCGCCTCAACGGTCAGTTAAACTTCATTTGGTTCCTTTTAGGGAAATCCACGAGGCCATATTGAACCATGTGTTTGAACCGTATTCGATTACCATCATGAGACGCATGATGTTTCGGATTGCTGAAAGTTTTGCCAAGCGAACCAAATGCTTGGTGCTGGTCACTGGAGAATCCATTTGTCAGGTGGCGAGTCAAACGCTTCAAAGTTTGAATGTGATTGAGTCGGTTACACGCATTCCCATTATTCGTCCCTTAATTACCTATGATAAGTTGGACATCATTAGGCTTTCAGACATGTTAGAGACCTATGCCCTTTCCATCCAACCCTTTTCCGATTGTTGCAGTGTCTATGTACCTAAATCACCGGTAACTCGACCCATTGAGCCCTTAGCTAAAAAATACGAAAAGAGTTTTGACTATGAGTCGTTAGTGAATCGAGCCGTTGATGGCATCACCACATGGACCATCCATGAAACGACGAACATGACCTTGTCGGACAAAGGATTTACGGTGAGCGAAGTTGAAGAGAATATAAAAAAGGAGACACCATGATCACATCCAAAAACAACACGTTTTTTAAACTTTATAAAAGCTTAATGGTCAAAAAATACCGTGATCAACATGGCCTTTTTCTCGTTTATGGTAAACACTTAATTGAAGCTGCAAGACATCATGGCGCGTTGAAAACAATCATCACGGATAACCCCGATCTTGAAGGAACACTCATGGACCCTGCTTTGTTTAAAGAATTGCAACAAACAGAAACCCATATCGAACAGATTGGAGTATGTGAAAAAATAAACCCAAAAATTGTATCCCGTCGAGTGCTTATCTTAGAAGACATTCAAGATCCTGATAACTTAGGTGCTTTGATTAGAAGTGCGTCAGCTTTTGGGTTTTTACACGTTATCATGAGTCCGAAATGTGCTGATTTATACAATGAAAAAGCCATACGCGCATCCAAGGGAGCTCTCTTTGATGTCTATGCTGAGCGCCTTTCATTAGAACCGGCCATTATGGAACTCAAAAAACAAGGGTATCAGATGCTTTGTACCAGTCCTCATAAAGGAACTACTGGTTTTCCTGATACGCACTTAGCTGTCATACTTGGAAACGAAGGGCGTGGTGTTTCCTTAAGAATCCAAGAACTAGCCGATCATTGGATATCAATCGAAACCCAACGGGTAGAAAGTTTAAACGTCAGCGTAGCTGGTGGCATTATTATGCACCAATGGAGGTTATTATGAAACCCCTCATCACTGCTTTCTTACATGAACTTAATCTGAAGGAACCCCAACAACTGCTTCAAACGGCGGATGAACTGAAACTTGATGTTCTCAGTCTGGCCTCAGTTTTAGGCATTGAGTGGGAAAACACATCCAAACAGAATCTCAAAGATATGCAGCATATGCTGAAAGATCGTAAAATGAAGGTGGGTATCCTTGATTTGAAGTTGCCGCGGTATCGTGTGGACCACGATGGAAAACATAAAGAAGCCCTTCAGTATTTTAAAAACATGATAAAAATCGCAGACATGTTTAAATCCAATGCGTTTTTTATGACATTGCCAGTCTTTGACGATGTGATGGACCAGTATCCTTTAATTGAACAACGGATTCATGATTACCTAGAACTGGCCATGCAAAATCACAAGAAACTCATCATTGTTGCAGAGCCGGGATTAAAAATCAATGTTTATGCCTACATCTTTAAAAAAATCGATTCTCCCTATCTTCAGTTTCATTTCGATCCAGTGAAGATTATGAATCAAGGAGATTCTACGATTACAGCTTATCGGCATATGAAAGCCTACATCGGATCCTTTGCTATTTTAGATGCCAATCACGATGGATCGTTTGAGTTGGTGGGATACGGTGATGCGAATTTAACCGAACTTTTAAAGAAACTATCCAGGGATGATTATCAAGGCTTTTTTGTGATGGATCACCCTTATTTCGCTAAACTTGCTTCTTATCAACCGCCTAAACAGGGATTTTTGCAAAAAATCTTTGCCAATGAGCAAAAAAAACATGACCAACGCATGCAAACGCTAGCCATGAAAATCTTTCCTAATGAACAAACTCGAAATGTCACGTATATGGATGTGCTAAAAAATCAAATCGCGTTAATCAGGCTGGTTTTCAAGTGATGCACACGCGGTTTCAAATTCAAAAGCGGGTTTCGCGTTTGGAAGTTCAGGAAAAAGCTTAGTGGTGTATAAAATGCCATTTAAATGATCGAACTCATGTTGAAAAACAATGCCAACATACCCCTCTACCTTGAGGGTAATCGGCACGACTAAGCCGGATGGAACATCCAGTGAGTGCGCTTCGAACTCTACCCATTCGTAACGAGGCGTTATCCCCTCGGTGATGCGATCGACACTTAAACAGCCTTCTCCGCCAGGCAAATAAATCAACGATTTGCTGGTTTTAACGATTTTAGGATTGATGAGAATAAAAGAATAGAGCATCCCATCAAAATCGGTCACATGGACCGCAAACATGCGTTTAAGAACATTGATTTGTGGAGCAGCTAATCCAACAGCGGGTCTGAGTTGATGCTCCTGTGCTATCCCATCATCTTGTGAATTTTTGATGTATTCCAGTAAATCTAAGCCAAGTTGAAAATCGTGTTTTGACAAAGGAAGTTTCACTTCTTTGGCCACTTGAACAAGCGATTTGTGGCCTTCTCTAATAATGTTTTTCATTGTAATCATGGTGCTCCACCTCAATCTTAGTATACCATAAAGGACGAACTTATGCGTATTGATCAACTTCTAAGCCATATGAAATATGGAAGCAGAAAAGAGATTCAAAAGATTCTTAAACACCATATCATAACCTCAAACGGTGTTCGTATTGAATCCGTCAAAACCCATGTAAACCCAGATTCCGATCAGATTGCAATTGACGGTCAAGTCATCTTCTATCGCTTTCCAATCGATTTAGTTTTTTACAAGCCCAAAGGATACTTATCCGCTAACCGAGATCCAAAGTACCCCTGTGTGACAGAGTGGATTAAGCCTCCTTTTGATCGGTTTGATTTTTCAATTGCAGGCCGATTAGATTTGGATGCTGAAGGGTTGTTGATTTTAACAACAGATGGCCATTTTGTGCATGAAATCACTCATCCTAATAAGCATTTACCCAAAATCTATGAGGTTGTTTTGGATAAGGATTTTCATCATCATGGAACCCTGTTAAACGGTGTTGTGATTAAAGATGGCCATCAGAAGGATTTTATTGCCAAGGCTTTAAGCATTTCCTCCATTGGAAATCATGCTATAATAAGCATCGATGAAGGAAAATTTCACCAAGTCAAACGCATGTTTCTTTCAGTGGGGTATCAAGTTCTTCAACTGAAACGCACTCAAATAGGAAACTTGCGATTGAATGGCCTAAGGCCAGGTGAGTACCGCATGTTCGAACGGAGTGAACTTTACCTATGACCGAAATCATCTTAAAAAGTTACCAAGTGCTTGAGGCGATTAAAAAACAACCAACCTACCAAGCGATGATCATTGAAAAAGAGAAGATTGAGCACGATTATCATCACTTAATCAGTGAGTTTAATGCCTGTAAAGAACAGTATCAAACCATTATGGAACAAGGGGGAACATATCATCCGGATTTTCAACAAGCAGCTAAAGCGTTGATGCTATCCAAAAAGGCGCTCTATGAGAAACCAGAGGTGATCCGGTTTAGACAGTTTGAACAAGCCATTCAGCATGAGCTCGATCAGCTGTTAAGAGACATTCGTGATGCGATCTCTCCCCACATTAAAACGCCCAATCCATTCGGATGGCTCGATCAAAAGGGAGGATGTCATGTACACCAATAGAATGAGTTTCATCGTCTACTATCAAGGCAATCAAGTGCGTGATAAATTACAAAACTTGCCGGTTGATATTGCCTATGTCTCAGAGAAACAGGGGTATATCGTTTTTTATGCCGATCAAGACTATGAGCAAAATTTAAGAAAGCAACTTAAAAACATCAAAGGATTCAAGTTTTTGGGAACATCTCAAACGTTTGATAAAGGCTTGAATTTTTAAGTGTTAAGCAAAAATGCTTGACACCTTGGAATTTTCGTGTATAATCATGATGGACATTGAAAAGAAAGAGAGAGAAAACCATGGCAGTTAAATTACGTTTGCAACGCTTCGGATCAAACAAAAAACCTTTTTATCGAGTGGTAGCGAGTGAATCAAACAAACCCAGAGATGGACGCTTTTTAGAAGTGATTGGAACTTATGATCCTTTGATTGGAAAAGTGGATGTCAACTCTGATAAGGCACAAAAATGGATGGACAATGGAGCACAACCAACAGAAACCGTAAGAAGTTTGTTCAAGAAGTATAACGTTTTAAATAAGTAAGTTAGGGGGGAACCAATCATGGCGGTTGATTTCGAAAGATTAATCAAAAATATTATCATGCCATTAGTCGTTAACCCAGAAGACGTATTAGTTAAAGTTTTATCGAACGATGACCAACTCATCATTATCCAGCTGCTTGTTAATGAAGCCGATTTGGGACGTGTCATTGGAAAAGGCGGAAAAATTGCCAACGCGATGAGAACGATTGTTTATGCAGGCGCTTCTAAGGAAGGCAAACGCGTGCAAATCGACATCGATTCTTATTAGGATTCTTTATGGCCTATCTTATCGGAACGATAACCAATACGCACGGCATCAAAGGAGAGGTTAAAATCTACAGTTTAAGTGATTTTGACCGCTTTTTGCTTGGGAAAACCATTTACACGGAAATCAAAGGCAAACGGATTGATTTGACCATCGATTCGGTTAGAGCGCATAAAAACCTTTTGATTGTAAAGTTTAGATCCTACGATGATATTAATCAAATCGAATATTTGAAAGGGGCCAATCTTTTCTCAGATGAAGAAGTGATTGACCAAATGGACGCTGACGATTACCATTATCAACAGCTCATTGGAAAACAGGTATATGTGTTAGATGGATCAAAGGTGGGAGTTGTGAAGTCAGTTTTAGAAGTGCCACAAGGCCATCTTCTAGAAATAGAAAAACCAGATGGCAAGAATGCACTCATTCCCTTTATTGATGCGTTTGTCAAAGAAGTTAAGGAAGAAGGCATTATTTTAACACCCATCGAGGGATTGTTATGAAAATCGATGTCATTACCATCTTTCCTGAGTTTTTCAATCCGTTTTTGACCACATCAATTGTCAAACGAGCGATTGATCAAAAACAGGTTTCGATAGGGTTGCATCAACTGAGAGACTATTCGTTTAATAAGCACAAGAAAATTGATGATACTCCCTATGGGGGTGGCGTAGGCATGTTGATGCAGTTTCCTCCGTTTCATCAAGCCATTAAAGCTTTAAAGAAAGATCAGACACATGTGGTGTTGTTATCGCCACAAGGGAAGGTATTGACCCAGCAAAAAGCCATTGAATTGGCGCAGCATGAGCATGTTATTCTGCTTTGTGGCCATTATGAGGGCGTTGATGCACGTTTGGAAACCATGATTGATGAAGAAATCTCGATTGGCGACTATGTCTTAACAGGCGGTGAAATCCCAGCGATGACCGTCATGGATGCGATGATTCGGTTAATCCCATCGGTTATTCACGCTTCTTCAGTTCAAGAGGACAGCCTTCATCACGGATGGCTGAAACACCCGCAATACACAAAACCGGATGTTTACGAAGGACTTGCTGTCCCAGATGTATTGCTTTCAGGAAACCACCAGAACATTGAAAAATGGCGCAAAATAGAGTCCATTCGAACCACGCTCAATAAACGGCCAGACTTGATTGATACCATTAAAAAGACACCCGATGAAGAAGCCATTCTTAATCAATTAAAACATCAAAAATAGGCATTCGCGAGGTTGCCTTTTTCTTTAAATGATTGCTTTTTTTTAAAAAAAGCAGTAAGATGATATAAAGGGGTATAGGCACCTTCTTATGCAACAAAAACTAAAAAGGAACAGATGCTTATGACATTTTTTAAGAAATTGAACCAACACACCAAGTTCATCGAATTCCTATTGATGGTTGCCATCGTGATATCCTTTGATATCATTTTTGTGGTGCGGTATGGGTTTGCACTTTCATTTAGACATTGGTTAGTAGCCTTCTTTAATGCAGGGGTTATTGTCTCTTTGTTGATGCTGATTAAAACCAACAAGAGACGGTTTATCGCCTACATTATTTTTGTGTTGATCATGTTTACTTTTTTCGTAACAGATAGCACACTTTATTACTTTAAACGCGATGTGACATCGATAGCAATGCTTCTTGAATCCGGTAAAAACACGATGAAAATCGGACTTAAATACAACCCCCTCAAGGCGTATAATGTTTTTATATGGATTGGAATCGTCACCCTTTTGTTTTATGGTCTTAAAGCGGTAAGACGATTGGTCATGCATCCCGTTGAGACTCGACACAACAAGCTTTTAATCAAATTAGTGTATTTATTTATTTGTGCCTTCGGGTTGATTTTTTCACCAAAAATTGTGAATCAAAACGATTTACTGCTATTCCAAACACCCGCTGATAAAGCCTTGTTTGTTCAAAAATTTGGATCCATATCGTATCATGTTAAAGACATTGTGAGTTACACCAGCAATGCCATCTTGCCCAAACTCTATCGAAACGTCTTATTGGAAGAACTGGCGTCACAAATCGATACAGAACGGGCAATGGAATCACCTGTTTTCGGTCAGTATGCAGGAATGAATGTCATCATGATTATGTGCGAAACATGTGAGGAATATGCTTTTTCACCAGAGCATACCCCCAATTATTACCGCCTCATGGAAAAAAGCATTTATTATAATCGGTTTTATTCGGCTGCTAAAAGCAATTACACTTACGATGCTGAATTTAAATCATTGACATCAATGATGTATTTTCAAGCTGATAATTTCATGTACACGTATGGCCGTAACGCCTATCCAAACGCATTACCGAATCTTTTAAGAGGTGTCGGGTATACGGCTCATTCGTTTCATAATTATTACGGAACCTTCTTTAACCGAAACATCATTCATGAGAGCATTGGGTTTGAACATTATTATGCTGTAGAGGAACTTGACATTGAGCCAGGCGATTATTGGCCCTTGGATTCCATGATGTTTGACCAGTTCAAAGACTTAATCGTGCCCGTCCAAGAAGACCCTTTTTTCAGTTTTATTATCACAGTAACCCCCCATGGTCCTCACAACAAATATCGAAACGAACTCGCAGAGTACTACGATAAGTTGGCAGAAGATCCACTTTATCAAGACGAATCCATGGAGTATCTAACCATAACTGCGGCTCAAATGGATTTCGATAAAGGCCTTGGTCATTTACTCGATGACCTAGAAGCGAAAGGGCTCATGGACGAAACCATCATCGTTTTGTTTAGTGATCATAAAAACTATTCCAGTTTGGAACTGACCATGGAGAAAACACCAAATAGCGACCTCCCTTATGAAATTGAAAAAGTTCCGATGTTAATCTATCTTCCCCACTATGGAGGTGATGTCTCCGACATATTAACGTCTCACTATGACATCACACCCACATTAACGGATCTTTTAGGCATTCCCATTTATCACCAACTTTATTACGGTCAAAGCCTGTTTTTGCCTATACGGGAAGATCGCCCGATCATTTTATCTTATTCGAGCTGGATTGATGAAAATGAGATGGTGGAGTTTGATCAAGTGGTTGATGGAACCCTAGAACCTGAGGAGTACATGGTGAAAAAAATGTTTATTTATGCCACCATCGAGTATTTTGAAAAACTATTTTTTAGCGACTATTTCAACAGTCCAAACCCCTTTTTTCCGTATCAAGATGAACAGCCATAAAAAACAGTGAAAAGTGTTGCATCTTAGTGATAACTTTGTTATAATAAAAAGGCCGTATCAAATTAGCACAATGGTCCGCTGTCAACGAACATGAACATTGGAAGAAAGAGAGTGAGTCCACATGTCAAGATTAAAAGGTCAAGATCTCATCGCTCAGGTCACACAATCCTTTATCAAGGAAGTCCCTGCGTTCCAACCTGGTGACACCGTCAAGGTGTTTGTTAAGATTAAGGAAGGCAACCGCGAGCGTTTACAGGTTTTCGAAGGTCTTGTAATCAAAAGACAAGGTGGCGGCATATCCGAAACCTTTACGGTTCGTAAAGTTTCCTATGGAATTGGTGTCGAAAGAACATTCCCCATCCATACCCCTTCAATCGATCGCATTGAAGTGGTCCGTCATGGTAAGGTTAGACGCGCTAAACTCCATTATATCCGCACATTGTCAACCAAAGCAGCAAGAATCAAGGAAAAACGGTAACGATAAAGAGGCACGCAAGCCTCTTTATTTTTTTGTAAATGAATGAAAATTGTTTCATGACTTCTTGAAAGCGGTTTACTTAAGTGATATAATATAAGGTAAACATTTATGTTTAGAGGTGAAACCGATGAGCAATGCTACCATTTATGATGTTGCTGGAGCAGCCGGCGTATCGCTTGCGACTGTTTCTAGAGTCTTAAATAACCCAGAAAAGGTGAAAGAAGAGACACGAAACCGTGTTTTGCGTGTCATTAAAGAGCTCGGATATCGTCCAAACATGGTTGCTAGAGGCCTAGCAAGCAGAAAAACGACAACCGTTGGCATTGTGATCTCAGACATCACTCGGGCGTCTGTGGCTGAAATGCTAGGTGGAATCAGCGATATTGCACACAACTACAAGTACTCCATTAAACTCTTTGCTATTCGAGAAGAAATGGATGTTATTGACACGCTTCAAGATATCGTAGCGGAACAAGTGGATGGCGTCCTTTACTTAAATGATGAGCTGAATGAGAAAAATGTCGAAGACATAAAAAAGACATTTCATTCAAACGGCATACCCTTTGTCTTTTGCAATGTCGTTACGGATGATGAAGACGTTCCCACGGTTTCCATCGATTATGAGAAAGCGGGTTATGAGATTACTCGCCTTATGATTGAAGAAAACCGGAAAAACATCTACATGCTGTCAACAGCAAGAAGGTATTCGGTCAACGATAAAAAAGAAGCCGGTTATGTTCGCGCGATGGAAGAAGCTGGCATGGTTCCCAAGATTTTTAGAACCAGTGGGGATACCAATGTCAATCGTCAACATTTTGCTGGATTCTTTGGCGACAAAACCATTGATGGAGCCATCGGTGTTCGTGACTCGATTGCCGTGTCATTTGTCAATGTGGCGCGCGAATACCAGTGTGAGATTCCAAAAAGTTGTTCGGTTGCAGGCTTCCAAAATACCAAATATGCGCTTCTTTCAAGACCAATGTTGACATCGATTGATGTTCCTGTCTATGACATTGGCGCCGTATCCATGAGACTATTAACCAAGCTAATGAATCAGCTTGAAGTGGATAATATCCGCATTACATTGCCTCACCACATTATCAAAAGACAAACAACCAAATAAATCGATCAATGACATAAGACCAAGTAAAAGCTTGAACACCTAACCCAGAGACTTCATGAGGGTGTGACATGAAGAGAAAACAGGCTTTGAATTACACTTATCGAGATCAACAAAACAATGAGTGCCAGAGCATTCTGGAACTAAGGTGGTACCGCGATCACTCGTCCTTAGATGTTTTTAAGGACGTTTTTATTTCATCAAACAGGAGGAAACCCCATGAATTTATACGAAGAACTGCTATGGCGTGGCATGATTAAAGACGTCAGCAATGAGGAAAAAGCCAAACATTTATTAAATAACGAACGCATTCGTTTTTACTGCGGTTTTGATCCAACGGGAGAATCGTTAACCGTTGGGCACTTGGTGCAAGTGGTCCGAATGATGCTATTGGCCAAGCATCATCATGTTCCCATTGTGTTAATCGGTGGAGCAACCGGTCTTATTGGAGATCCAAAAGAAACAAGCGAACGTAAACTATTAACCCTTGAAGAAAGCTTAAAAAACGCAGAACTCATTAAAAAACAACTCTCGGCATTCATTGATCCCAAAGAGGCTATTTTTGTCAACAACTACGATTGGATTGGGAAAATTGATATGATCACCTTCTTAAGAGATTATGGAAAACTTTTCCCCATTAACTACATGTTAGCCAAAGACACGGTCCAAAGACGCTTGGATATTGGCATTTCCTATACGGAATTTTCTTACATGCTCATTCAAGCGATTGATTTTCATCATCTTTATAAGCATCATGGATGCAAACTGCAATTTGGAGGGTCTGACCAATGGGGGAACATTACCACGGGGTTGGAGTTAATTCGAAAACTCGAAGGCGATCAAGCGCAAGCGATTGGATTGTCATCGCCTTTGCTGCTTAAGGCAGATGGCAGCAAATTCGGCAAAAGCGAATCCGGTGCTTTATGGCTGGATGCTAAACTCACCTCTCCTTATGAATTATATCAATACTTCATTAACGCATCCGATCAAGATGTCGAAAACTATTTGAAGACATTAACCTTGTTATCCGTTGAAGAAATAGAAACGTTGATAGAAAAGGCCAAGAGCGCGCCACAACTTAGAGAGGCACAAAAAAAACTTGCTCAAGAAATCGTAACCCTGGTCCACGGCAAAGCCGCTTTGGATGAAGCACTGCATGTCACAGAAGCTTTGTTTACCGGGGATTTCATGACGTTATCCTTTTCTGAATTTTCGATGCTTGAAAACGTTTTGGACAAAACCGTTTTTCAAAATGGGAAAACGATTCTGGATTTTCTCTTAGAAACGCACCTTGTTTCTTCGAAACGAGAAGCAAGAGATCTTATCCAATCAAACGCCATTACACTCAATCAACGAAAGATTGCTTCGTTTGATGATACCGTAGGCGAAGATGACTGGGTTTTTGGCGCGTATGCTGTTCTTAGAAAAGGCAAAAAGCGCTACGCGATTATTAAAAGGAACTGATTATGGATATTCTACTTTACAATCCGCTTTCGAGAAACGGTAAGAAAATAAAGACCATTGAAAAAGCCATTCGGAGTTTGAGTAAAACTGGACAGCCAGTGGTCAGTTATAGCATTTTAGACATTGTTGATAAACAAGCTTTCATCGCATCACTTAACAAAAATGACCGGATTATTATTGTGGGTGGCGACGGGACCATTAACCGATTGGCGAATGCGATTTATCAGTTTTCTTTTCCTCAGGAACTCTTTATGTACCAAGCAGGAACTGGAAACGACTTCATTCGTAGCCTAAGAACTAAGTCCAAAATCGTCCCCATTAAAATGCATATCCAAAAACTTCCCAAAGTCACCTATTTGGATCAAGAACGATACTTTCTAAACGGTGTTGGTGCAGGATTAGATGGGTTTATCGGACATTTAGTCAATCATTCGCGGTTTAAAAAGAACAAGCTCAATTATTTTAGACATGCGTTTGAGGGGTTTGCTAAATTCAAACCCATTAAGGCGACCATTCACATGGATGGAAAAACGATTCGAGCAGAAAAGTTATGGTTTGCTAGCATGATGAATGCCGCTTATTTTGGAGGCGGAATGAAAATCGCCCCTCGTGCGGACCGAACACGAAATGATTTGGATTTAGTGGTCGTACAAAAGGTATCCAAATTCCTTTTATTTCTTATTTTTCCAACCATTTATTTGGGCCTTCATGTCTTTTTCAAACGTTGGGTAACCATCTATCGTGGTCAATCCATTGCTATTGAGTTTGATCACCCCACGTATCTGCAAATCGATGGTGATGTAGAGTACCCAATTGATCGTTTTACGGTTCAGGCATTCGAATAAAAAAACAACCTACGCGTAGGTTGTTGAGAAAAAAGCGGTGACCTTAAAAGGTTAACGTTTTTTATTTAATTCGCCCTAAACCCATCTTTTTGTAGACTTTGGCCATCTTTTTAGAAGCATAAGCCAAAGCCCTCTCACGGCCTTGATCCAAGATACGGTCCAGTTTGGTGTCATTAATGATTTGAAAATAACGCGCTTGAATGGGCCTTATCACATCGACCACGATTTCAGCCAAATCGTCTTTAAACGTTTGGTATGTTGCATGCTCGTATTTTTCTTCAAGGTATTCCATGGTATGACCGGTTAATGAAGAATAAATGGTCATCAGATTAGAAATCCCTGGTTTGGTTCGCTCATTGAAACGAACCTTAGTATCCGAGTCGGTCACCGCGCTTTTGATTTTCTTTCGAATCATTGGCAAATCATCCAACAACAAAATATACGATTTTGGGTTGTCATCCGATTTGGACATTTTTTTCTTTGGATCGGTCAGCGATTTGATTCGTGCCCCTTGTTTAGGAAACAAGGGTTCTGGAACCACAAACGTTTCCCCATAAAGAGTATTAAAGCGTTCTGCTAGATTTCTAGCCAGTTCCAAGTGTTGTTTCTGATCATCGCCAATAGGGACATGATGGGCATCATAAAGCAAAATATCCGCAGCCATTAAGGCTGGGTACGTCAAAAGCGACGTTCGTATGCCTTCGGTTTGCTTGGCTTTTTTGTCTTTATACTGCGTCATTCTCTCCATTTCACCGACGTAAGCGGTGGACTCCATGATGTAACTTAGCATGGTGTGTTCAGGAATTTCGCTTTGGATAAATAAATGAATGCGCTCTGGATCAAGCCCACAGGCTAAATAAAGGGCAGCGACACTTCGAATGTTTTTCCTAAGTTCCTGGCGGTCTTGTGGGGTGGTGATGGCGTGTAGATCCGCAATGAATATAAAAAATTCAGTATCGTTTAGTTCGTGCTGGAGTTCAACAAAATGGCGTAAAGCTCCGATATAATTGCCTAAGGTTAGTTTGCCAGTAGGCTGAATGCCCGAAACGAGTCGTTTAGGGTATTTTTTTGGGGTTTCTTGTGAGGTCATGATCTCATCTCCTTTCAAATAAAAAAAGTCCTTGAAAAATTTCCAAGGACGAAAAAATCGCGGTGCCACCTTAGTTCCAGATTGCTCTGACACTCTATATCGTTATAGCCGATTGACTGTTTGCTCGAAGGGTCCATTTCACTTCTGTTCCATCACTGGCTTTCACCGTCCCAGTTCGCTTTTGAGTGGAAAATAGAAGATACTTATTCCTTGTCATCGCACTTTCATTATACACGAGGAAGAACTATTCTTCAAGTGCCTTTTCAAGTTGATTCAATAAATCATTGAAACGTTCAATTACTGCCATGATGGTTTTTGGGTCAGTTAAGTCGGCGCCTGCTAAAGCAGCTTGATTCACTGGAAAGTCGCTGCCACCTGATTTTAACAAAGCGATGTAGCGCTTCATGGCGTTCGAATCTCCTTTTTTCATGTCTTGATAAATCTTCAATGAAGCACTAAACGAAGTGGCGTATTGATAGACATAAAAGGGGGTATGATAAAGATGAGGGATGTACGCCCATACATAGGGTTTTCCATCTTCTTCACGAATGTCGATGTCGTAATAATGCTGATAAAGATCAATCATTATCTTGGATAAGGATTCATGCGTAATGGGGATGTTTTTTTCGACCAATTGGGTGGCTTCATATTCGAAGTTTGCGAATAAGGTTTGACGGAAAAATGTCCCCATGATGCCATCCATCGCCGATTCTAAAAGATTAATCTTTTGTTCTTTAGTCGTCGCTGTTTTCAATAGGTAATCCAAAAGAATATGCTCATTAAAGGTTGAAGCGATTTCAGCCACAAAGATGGTGTAGTTAGCGGTTTGCATCGGTTGGTTGGCATTGGCTAAAAGCGTATGAGCGCTGTGTCCAGCCTCATGAGCGACCGTAAACACGGCATCCAAGGTATCATCGTGGTTCAATAGGATAAATGTGGGGAAACCATAAAAACCTGATGAATAGGCCCCCGTCCGCTTTCCATCAGAAGGATAAGCATCCACTCGACCGTCCTCAAGGGCTTTATGTTGGACATTCACGAACTCAGGGTCAAAGCCCTCAATGGCTTCGAAAAAGAGGGAGCGCGCTTGTTCATAGGGATACTTTGTCGTATCGTTTGCAAGTTTCAAGAAACGATCATAAGTCCGGTGTTTTTCAAGGTTTAAGTGTTTGGTTCTTAAGGCTAAGTAACGCTTAATAGGTGCTGTATTTTGATATACGGTATCTTTTAAGGTATGAAACACTTGAGTTGGAATATTGTTTTTAAACAATGCGGCATCTAAAGCGGAGGGGTATTTTCTTGATTTGTACAAAGCGCTTTGGTTTTGCAAAACAAGATTATAGATTGCAGCAAACGCTGTTTTTTTCTCTTTATAACGCTTAAAAGCGGCCTCAAAGACGTTTTTACGATCTGTTGCAGTTTGCACTTCTGGGATTAACGAGCGGTAATTGGATAACGTGACAGTGACCTCTTTTCCATTTTCAAGTTGAACTTTCTCATCGACTGCATCGACGATAGCTAACGCTTGATAAAGCGAAGAAGGAATGCTTTGGGTAGGAGCAAAATGAGAAAGCAAGCGCTCTTGATCATGGGACAAAACATGTTCTTGTTGCATAAAAAGTTTTCTAAAACCAAACGCGTAAGGTTTGAGCGTTTCATCTTTCTCTAAAAAAGACATGACCTTTTCTTCGCCAAGCGCGATGATTTCAGGCGAGACATACGCTGTTTTTTGCTGAAAATTCGAAAAATAGAGCATCATTTGTTGATTGCGCTTCGATCGCTCTAAGTCCTTTAAATTCAAATCACTCGAAAGATGAATATACCCATAAAGTTGATAAATGAGCTTGATGGTTTCTTCCTCAAGAAGATGATACGCTTTAAACGCATCAAAATCGCCTAACTTTCCTTGATAAGAAGCCAGTTGATCCAACTTAGGTGTCAGTTTTTGAAGGTCGGCTTCCCAGGCCTCCAGGGTTGGATAAAAGACAGATAAATCCCATGTTGACATTGTTGTCACCTCTTGTTTCATGTGTATTAGGTTTATTATAACGCAAAATAATGAACAACTCATCTTAAAAGATGGTAAATCATGGAAAAAGAATTTTTCATGTTGAATTAATCCCAATTTTTCTATATAATGAAATAGCAAACCCAAGTGCTATAGGCTAAAACCTATGCTCCAATAAGGAGGAAGACAATGATTACAATCTTTACGACCCCAAGTTGTTCATCTTGTCGGAAAGCGAAAAAATGGCTCGAAGAGCATAAAATTGCATACGAAGAAAAAAACTTGTTTAATCAGCCGATTACTGAAGAAGATATCGACCGAATGCTGGCTAATGCTGAAAATGGATTTGAAGACATCATCTCCACCCGCTCTAAAGTCTTTCAAGAAGAAGCACTTGATATTGAAGACATGCGCGTGAGTGAGTTAAAGCAATTTATCATTTCAAACCCAAGCGTATTAAAGCGTCCCATCATGATTGATGGAGATAAAATGCAAGTCGGATATAACGATGAAGAAATCCGTGTGTTTATTCCAAAAAGACTTCGTGAGTTGATTATGTGCATGAATTGCCAAGGCGATGAGAAATGCGATTATCAAAATGCACTCCACCAATATTTTTCGGAAATCCAAAAGACAATGGGTTCAACCAATTAAGAGCTGAGGCTCTTTTTTTCATCCATTAAAAAAACCACCCGAAGATGGTTTTGAAGTGACTGAATTATCCTTTTTTCTCTTCTAACCAATAGGTGTAAAACCCAAGTCCTATAATCGCAATCAAAAGCATCAAGGACACCACATAAATGGTTTTGACCATGGGGGCATACATGGAGAGGACATACGGTGTTCCAGAAAGGATGCCGATGTTTCCTGCATGACCAATGAGAAGGGAAGTCATCAAAATCGAGCTCGCCAAAAGCAGACCTTTGCTGCCAAAAAACCAACCTATCCAAATAAGCAAGAGTGGAATCAGATAAAGCCAAAAGGAAGGTGTAACAATATTGCCGTACCTAGGATACCAATCAAAAAGTCTCACCAGGACAGAAATCAGGAGTAGCGTGGATAGGATCACGGCAGTTAAAAAGTACAGCAGACTACGCTCTTTCATAGATACCTCCGAAGATTCATTATAATGAAATTATTTAAGAAAACCTAAATTCATTATATGTTAATGCGAGATTAATGTCAAACAAATCCCGAAAATTAGCCTAATAAGCGGCAATAATCAATATTGTCGCTCATTTTTTCTCGGTTTTATGGTCACAAACAAGGATGAGATGACAGCGCCGACAAAGCCTGCAGCAAACCCATTGTTGTATAAATCAAACCCGCCTTGAAACTGCAACGCTAATGGCGTAATCAGCAAATGAACAAAGCCAGCAAGGAGTCCAGCTACCACACCAAATCGACCGGATATTGGAGCAAGACCCGTAACAAATAAAATCGCTAAAATGGGCCCCATTGTCAATTGAAGAGGGGTAAGAAGAACAGCCAAGATTGCCCCAAGAACAACCGGTGTGGAGTTTAGAAGATGTTTACCAAAAGCACCAAACCCGATGATGGTCAGGATAGCGCCAAACACAGGACCGTTTATTTGAATGCCTAAAACCACCACAATTAAGACAGAAAACAACCCCATAATGCCGATGTTTAAAAGCGTAGCAGGTTTGCCAGCAACATCAATGAAGTCCGTGATTAAACGACCGGATTCTTTCGTGATTAACGCATATTTTTTATAAACCTTGGGATCGGCAAGAAACGCAAATCCGATGATGAAAAGGCTGATAATGATGGTGCCATAAAGAAACAACTCATGAAACTGATTGTCATAAATCAACTCGCGCTTGACAGGTGCAAACACTTCAATCATCGCGGTAATCATCATCGACAAAATGCCCATCGAAAAACCGGTATTGTAGAGGTTATATCCTTGATGGAACTTAATGGCATGGGAGTTGAATATGGGCAAAATAAACCCAATCAACATGCCGACCAAAAGACCTAAAGGCAATCCATAATACCAAGGCATTCCCATCCCAAAGGTGATGTAACTTACAACAGGTGAAATCCCAGATGAGAACAATAAGACAATGATGAACTGACTCAAACTCACTTTTTTAAGTCGAGCATAGAGTAAAATTCCTAAGTAAATAGGAATAGAGTTCCACATGTTTTTTCCAAAGAACGCAAATCCTGCAATCGTTAATAATCCAGCAAAAATGGGACCGGTCATTTGTAGTTTCAATCGTTTGATAATCCAAAGATTTAACAAGACAGTCAGCGAAACATTCATGAGTGTTGCAGCCAAACCGCCCACGACTAAATAATCCGTGACCAAGATACTTTTATTCAATAGGATTTTAATAAATCCATCTAATGTTTCTCTTAATGGGGCCATAAAAAAAGATACAATTAACATCAGCCCGAAAATCAAAGGAAGCAACATATCTTGTTTTAGTTTTTTCACAATCACATTCATCTGTTTATCAACTCCATAAAACATTATAGCAAAAAATCATTTAACCGCATAAAAAAAAGATAGCGAACTATCTTCTACATAAAAAGGCTCTTTCACTTTTACGTCTTGTGGGTACAATATCAATGCCATGCTCGGTTAAGAACTGTTCGAAAATGATTTTTCCTTCATCAAAACTGTTAACTTCGTATTCGATTTCATAATCTTCAACACCACAATAAATGCAGCGATCCAAAAACAGGATGCCTCCCATATATGGCGTACTTACTCGATAGTTTTCTAAAGATGTTTTAAAGGTAACAAAGAAGTCAATGTCATCAAAAAAATCTTGAGTGGAAAAACCGTTTGCAATCATCGATTCGGCTTGTTCTTTGGTGATGATAACATGGGATTCGAAAGCCCCTTGTTGCCCTTGGCATTTCATGGTGACTTTATAGCGGTATTCCCCTTTTTGACGAATGCGCAAAACCATTTGCTTTTGATTCAACTCAAAATCATCGGTATCAAAGTAATAATTGATTTGCTTAAAAACATTGTTTTCAAGGTTGAATCGTTTAAGAAGTTCTTCATACTTGTTTTGACTCAAGACAGTCTTAAATTCAATTTCAATATTTTTTGTCATGGCTTCACCCACATAATTTCTATTCATTATGACGATGCTCAATCTATTATATCAAAATCAAGGGGAAATGAAAAGGAAAAACGTTTACATCATCTAACCGATTTCTTAACATTTGATTTATTCTTGGCACGTGGTAAAATAGATGTGGAAAAATCATTTCAAGGAGGAAATTTTAATTATGGCAGTAAAAGTAGCAATTAACGGCTTTGGCCGAATCGGTCGTCTTGCCTTTCGACTTATGGCAGATGATCCCAAATTCGATGTGGTCGGCATCAACGATTTAACGGATGCTGAAACATTGGCGTATTTACTAAAATATGATACAGCGCAAGGGGTTTTCAAAACAGACAGCATTACTTTTGAAGGCTCAGAACTGATCGTGGATGGCAGACGGATTCCTATCTTTGCTGAAAAAGATCCTAAAGTCTTACCATGGGGAAAACTTGATGTAGACGTTGTTTTAGAATGTACCGGTCTTTTTACCAGTGAAGAAAAAGCAGGTTGGCATATCGAAGCAGGTGCTAAACGTGTCGTGATTTCGGCACCAGCTACCGGTAATGTCAAAACAGTGGTTTTCAATGTCAATGACGATGTTTTAGATGGAAGCGAAAAGATTATCAGTGCAGCTTCATGCACCACCAACTGTTTAGCACCCATCGCCAAAGTTCTTGATGACAACTTTGGTATCGTCGGTGGAATGATGACCACCATTCACGCATACACCAACGACCAATCCCTCATGGATGTCCCTCATAAGAAAGGCATTTTATCTAGAAGAGGTCGTGCGGCTGCTGCTAGCATCATCCCTTCATCCACAGGTGCCGCTAAGGCCATTGGTTTAGTTTTACCACAACTTAAAGGCAAATTAGATGGTACAGCCCTTCGTGTTCCAACCATCACAGGTTCAGTTGTTGATTTAACGGTTGAAGTCAAAAAACCAGTCACGTTGGAGCTAATTGATGAAGCGTTTAAGAAAGCCGCTAATGAAACGTTAGCGTATGTGAGTGACCCGATTGTCTCTTCGGATGTCATTGGATCTCTCTATGGTTCTTTATACGATGCCAACACCACACAAATCGTGAATTATGACGGAAGACAAGTGGTAAAAGTCATGGCGTGGTATGACAACGAGATGAGTTATACCGCACAATTAATAAGAACAGTTGCAAAATTAGCTAGTTTTTAACATGAATTACGATAAAATCATCATTTTTAGCCCATTTTTTGGATTCTTAAGCAAAAATTAAGCAAAAACATTGACACCATTAAGATTTGCTTGTATAATCATGGTGATAAAATGAATAATTTATCGAAATGCTAAAGGCAAAACTAGGGAAACTTAGTGACGCAAAACTATAGGGCCTGATAATGGTAGCCAGTTGTCATTGACTTGAAATCAATCATGTGTGTTTGATTTCGAATTGACAATTGGCTTTTTGTTACCCAAAAACCAAGTCAAACGATCTTTTCTACCGAGGGAGGCGATAACTTGTTAGGGAAAAGATACGTTCCGATACTGATCATCTTAATGTTGGTTGTCGCATTAGCCTTCACATCATCTGCAGCATTTGCGTATTGGCGAGACATTAGAGAAGTCGGAAACGTTGTAATTCGCTTTGAAGGAGAAGATGCAAACCTCATAATTGAGGAAACATCGGATACGTTCACAGGCATGCTGGTTCCAGTTGGACACGTAAATTTTGAAAATGAAGTCGACTTTGTTGAATTCATGTATGAAGTCCAGTTGGATCGAACCCTTGTTCAAACCATGAACCTGAGGGTAGTAGCATCAGAGATCTTGATTGATGATAAACCCGATTATGCCCATTTGGTCATGATCACCATCAACAACCAAGGAAGTGATTTTCAAGGAGAGCTCTTTAACACCAAAGTGGTTGTAAGAGTGGTAGTCAGGTTATTGGAGCCCATCGATATGGATGAGGCAGTGAGCAAAGGTCTTGATTTGAGTTTGGTCAATGTAGATGACTCAGTTCAAGCATTTAACGCAATTAAAGGTCAAACCATCACGTTTAAAATCACGTTTATGGTAGAAACCAAAACTCAATAGAAATATATCAAATCAAAAAGGGAGAATTTAAAAAATGAGACAAAGAAAATTAGTTATCGGTTTATTAGTTATGTTGGCATTAGTGGTATCTTCATTCACTTATGCATATTGGGCGAGTGGTGTTACAGGAAACACAGACGATGCAACTGCATCTGTAACAATTGGTGCAGGTAATGCAGTAACTACCACAGTATCTGTTGCTGACCTTGGTTTAATCTCTGGTACATTGGTACCTACTGGATATGAAAATAACCCAACAACAGTTGACAGAGTTGAAATGACATTTAATGTGAACTGGAATGGAACAGGTGCTGAAGGCGCTATTGGAACTTTGGCAGTTAAAAATGAGTTTAGCATGACAGGATTATCACAAGCTCAACTAGATGCCATGTTCAGTTTTGAAATCGTAAGTGGTTCTGGATCTATTACTGCTGGAACAGCTCAAAACGTTACAGTAAGAGTGATTTTCGCAAGTGAACCAGCATCTAAAGCTATTTATGATTTAGTTGCTTCTGGCACTTTGAACCTAAAGGTTACTTTCACTGTTACAGTAGCTTAATCGATAAAATTCAACTCAGATATATAAGCGGTGATTACGCCGCTTTTATATTGCATTGAGTTTGTTCTCACCTCATATTTACTGAATAATCGTATTATATTCACATATTTTATGATATAATGAGTAATAAATTGAAATGTAAATGTAATAGAGGTAGGATAATGAGTTCAGCCATGAAAAGAGTCTTTCAGGTCATAGGTCAAATACTATTTTATTTGATTGCAGGCGTTTTAGTGATTTATATAATCTTGCAGATAACAGTTCCAAAACAAACCATTAAAATCCTTCAAGTTAAACCCTTCACAGTAGAAACTGGCAGTATGTCACCCAAGATTGAAGTAAATGATATGGTGATTGCACGCAACTTTAAGCATGATGAGCTAATGGTGCGGGATATCATCGTTTTTGAGGTGGATATTGATCCTTGGCTAAATAATGGCAAAGAAACTGTGACACATTATATTCATGATATTTTTTATGAAGATGGAGTTAGAAAATATCAAACCATACGAGAAAACGGCAATCTTCCAGATTCATGGGTTTTAGAAGATGAAGATATCATGGGACTCTACGTGTTTCATATTCCTAAACTTGGAATGGTTCAATTGTTTTTCCGTAGTCCTTTTGGAATCGCTACCGTAGCTGTTAACCTCATCATTATCGGGGTCATTGTTTATTTAGTCAAATCCGATAAAAAGGACAAACTTAATCAGCCCACACAATAGGATGTGCTATATTGAATTTCATTCGACAAATCAAATCTAAAATTAAAACTTTTTATACGAAACAAAAGGAACTATCCCCTTTAGAAAAAAGATCAAGAAACCTTAAAATAATCAAGATTACCTATTGGGTGATTGCCATTTTGGCTATCATCCATGTTATCTATTTGCTGTCACTCCTAGTGAGTCAAAACAGAGGCCTATCTCTATTTGGACAAACGACAGTTGTTGCTGTTCCAATTGATCAGCAAATCACCATCATTGATGGAGGTTTTGAGGCTAATGCCACAGTCGTTATCATTAGACGATTTGAACCTAACGATTTAGAAGTTGGTGATTTAGTGGTTATTTACGGCAAATTTGGTTCAGATGTTTTTTGGGTCGAGCGCGTGGTTTCGTTTAATAACACAACCCGTGAATTAGTGACTACCATAGATGGCGTTTTTGCTTCAGAGGATGTCACCTCCTACGATCAAGTTCGAGGGTACTTTGTTCGAGAAGCTGGCCTTTCAGGAGCCATTAACTACGTTTCCTCCCAGTTTAGAGGGTACATTATTACGTTTTTGACCTATGCGGGTATTCTCATAGTCATGCGCTATCATTACCAAAAAGAAAAGAAGAAACTCATCCAAGAAACTGAAAAAAGCCTATCTTAGGCTCTTTTTGTAGGTGAAAATCATGAAACTAAGAAGAAGAGTGTTAGACATCTTCATCGTCATCTTAACCCTTTTTGTCGTGATGCAAATCTTTTTACCTCAGGTAGGGATGACTATCGTAGGATTCCGTAGTTTCGTGGTGATTTCTGACAGCATGGAGCCCGAAATCAATGTTCAGGACATTGTCTTGGTAAGAAAAGTCAACGCTGATCAGCTTGAAATAGGGGACACAATCACCTTTTATACCCATTTACCAACCATCTATAAAGATGAAAACAATCAAACCATCTACCAAAAGCACGTGGTTACCCATCGGATTGGGGACCTCATTAGAGATCAAGAAACTCTAATCATCAAGACCTATGGATTAAAAAACAATCCCAATCAAAACTTTGATGAATGGCGAAACCAAAAAGGAGAACCCACCGATTTGACATCGCAAGATGTCATTGGTAAGGTATTCTTTAAGATTCCTAAATTGGGAGTTCTTTCTTTGGTTTTGTATCAGGTGTTTTCCAATCCAATCTTACTGCTGCTCATTATCTTTAATCTCGTTATCATTTATGTCGTCTTTAAACTGATTATCAAAACCAGAAAGGCGATGAAAAGGGTATGACATGGGATGATCTCTTAAAGAAAGAACTTCAAAAACCTTATTTTCAATCATTAATCCAGTTTTTGAAAGCAGAAGATGAAAACCACCTCATCTTTCCTCCGAAGGATGAAAGACTGGCATGTTTTAAACTAACCCCTTATCAGGATGTCAAAGTAGTGATTTTGGGACAAGACCCTTATCATGATCATCATCAAGCCCATGGGTTAAGTTTTTCCGTCAAGCAAGGGAAGTATCCCCCTAGTTTACTCAACATCTTCAAAGAGTTGGTCGATGATTGTGGCATTTCTTACCCAAAAACAGGCAATTTAACCGCTTGGGCTAAACAAGGTGTCTTGTTATTAAACACGTGTCTTACAGTTCGAGCGCATCAGCCATTAAGTCATCAGAACAAAGGATGGGAAACGTATACTGTTGAAGTCATCAAAACCTTAAACGATAAAAAAGACCCTGTGGTGTTCATTTTATGGGGAGCGCATGCTCAAAAATGTGCCTCAGTTATCACAAATCCCCATCATAGGGTATTAAAATCGGTTCACCCTTCCCCTCTTTCAGCATCGCGCGGCTTTTTTGGTTCCAAACCGTTTACAAAAACCAATCAGTTTTTGATATCTCAGGGACTTGATCCAATCGATTGGCGGTTATAATCAAAAAAAGGACTGGCATTTTGTCCGTCTTTTGATATAATGAAATTACAGAGTAGTTAGAAAGCGTTAAGTGTCTAATCAGGGCGAGAATGATTAGGACGAACACAAGTTGTGGCGGTTTTCTAATGCGTCCGCTGTAAGTGATTATAGTGGACCTCTAAAATAGGAGGTCTTTTTTCGTGAGGAATGATCCGATTTCAGTTCAACCCATTTATGATACCCTGGTCATTCCTTTTTTGTTTGCTAAGGAGGAATTTTGAGTGTTTACTTTGAAAAACATGAAAAAAATGGCTGAAAAACATCATTTTTTCTTCAATAACATACCCATGATTCATGTGGGTGGGACCAATGGAAAAGGATCTGTATGCGCGATGCTTTCCCATATCTTATCCAAAGAGTATACCGTGGGTCTTTATACATCCCCTTATGATCAAGTCCGATTTGATAACATTTATGTCCAAGATAAACCGGTTGACCCACACGTGATTTCAGAAGTTTTGAAGGCTTATGAGGCCGATTTTCAACAGTTTGGTTTATCTGAATTTGAGATTGACACATGGGTTGCTCTTGCCATTTTTCATCAAAAAAACGTGGACTATGCCGTGATTGAGGTGGGATTAGGAGGAGAAGATGATGCAACCAACATCATCACCCCCATTTTGTCCATCATCACCAATATTGGCATGGATCATCAAGACGTTTTAGGTAAAACAAGGATGCAAATCGCAACCAAAAAAGCAGGTATTATCAAGCCTGGTGTGCCGATTGTAATAGGTCCTAACATGCATAAGGATGCTCGAAAAGTCATCAAAGACGTTGCCATTCATCATCAATCGCCCTTCAATCAAGCAAGGTTTCTAAAGGAAGATTTTTTTGAAACGATTCATTATCAAAAAGAAAATATTGCAACGGTGATATCCGCACTAAACAGACTTAACCATCCCGTATCAAATCACGCCATCATGCTTGGTTTACGTGATCCGATCATGCCTAAACGCTTTCAAATCGTTTCAGAGAAACCGTGGGTTGTTTTGGATGCTGCACATAACCTAGAAGGAACACTTGCGCTCATCCAGACATTAAAAACGTGTCAGAAAACAGACGATTTAGTCATCATCTTTAGCATCTTAAAAGATAAGCCCTATGAGAAGATGATTGAAGCTTATCAAACCATCAGTGACGCCCTTTGGTTCATTCCCTTTGAACATCCTAGAGCGTTAAAACCAAACAGCTTAGACGAGAAAAAGATTCAGCAACTTGATTCCATACAAGATGCCATTAAATGCATGTTAAGTCATCCAGAGAAAAACTATGTAATGACTGGATCACTTTATTTCCTAAGAGACATCTATCCACACATTAAAGGAGTTTTCAACCATGGAAAAGAATAAACGAACGATTCAAAAACTCACCCTAGGTAGCATGTTTGCTGCCATAGGAATTCTCTTGAAGTTGGGTTCATTTATCATTCCTTTGTTTGGTATTCCCATGCTTCGTATTGATTTAATCCCAGTCCCTGTGGTATTAGCGGGCCTCATCTTAGGGCCGATTTATGGTTTGTTTGTTGGGATTATCACCGATGTTGCGGGTCATTTCATTTTACCACAAGGGGTCTTTCATTTTGGATTTACCTTGAACATGGCCTTAGTGGGATTTTTATCAGGAGCCATGATGCTGATTCTAAAGAAGAAAAATTGGCCAATCAAGTGGATGAACGTCATTGTTTTAGCCGGCTTAAGCCTAGGTGGTATCGTCTATGTTCTTTTCACCCAAGATATTTCGATTTGGCAAGGCGAAGATCTTACCCAGTATATCTTTACACCACTATTTAAAGCACTTTCTATTTCTACTATTATCCTGTTATTCATTTTGATGATGATCCCTATTTTCTTGATTCGCATCAAGGATTCAAAGAAGAACACGGTCTTGATGCGCATTTTGTGGATTACCACGGTTATAGAGATTGGCGTTTTCATTTTGCTCACCCCCATTTGGATTCGAAGTTTTACCGCTGTTCCTTATCTCTTTAATGTGATCCCACGTATTTTTAGAGCAGTCTTTCTCATTCCAATTAAAACGTATTTGGTATACAGTGTTTTTCTCGTTTCAGATAAAATGGGACTGATTCCATCTGGTCTTCAAAAAGGGTGATTTTTGGGCAACTTTTCTCTTAGAAATCAACCTTTTTTCATGTATAATGAAAGTGGTGATTTGAAGTGGTCAAAGTTATCGGAGCGGGATTAGCAGGGTGTGAAGCTGCATATTACCTGGCTCAACACAATGTCAAAGTCGAACTTTATGAGATGCGACCCCATCGCATGACACCCGCGCATCAAACCGACCGGTTTGCTGAGTTGGTCTGTTCCAATTCGCTTCGCTCAAACGATTCCAATAACGCTGTTGGACTACTGAAAAGGGAGATGGAATATCTGGGGTCACTGATTATGGAAGCTGCCCATCATTCAGCTGTTCCGGCAGGATCCAGTTTAGCGGTGGACCGTGATCTTTTTTCGACCTATATCGAATCAAAAATTTTCAAACATCCCCTTATCAACGTCATTCGTGAAGAAGTCATCGATATATCTTCCGATCAATGGACCATTCTTGCTGCAGGTCCTTTAGCCAGTGAGTCCTTGTCTTTATCCATTAAACAACTTTTAGGTCAAGACGATCTTCATTTTTTTGATGCGATTGCACCCATCATTGAAAAAGAAAGCATCAACATGGAAATCGCATATTTAAAAAGCAGATACGATAAAGGCGAAGCCGCTTATATCAACTGTCCAATGACAAAATCTCAATATGAAGCCTTTTATGAAGCCCTTATTCAAGCGGAAACGGTGGACATCAAAGGATTTGAGAATAACGTATTTGAAGGGTGTATGCCCGTTGAGGTAATGGCGAAAAGAGGAAAAGATACCCTTCTATACGGTCCCTTAAAACCCGTTGGTTTAGCCTTAAACAAAGACAATAAACCCTATGCTGTAATTCAATTAAGGCAAGATGATGCCATGAAAACCATGTACAACATTGTCGGTTTTCAAACCCACTTGACGTGGGATGCACAACGCCAAATCATCCACATGATTCCCGGTCTAGAAAAAGCCAATATTCTTCGATACGGTGTCATGCATCGTAACACCTATATTGAAAGCCCCAAGGTTCTTAATGCAGGGTTTCAATCGATCCAGTATCCTCATTTGTTTTTTGCAGGTCAGATCAGTGGTGTAGAAGGCTATGTTGAAAGCGCAGCATCGGGTTTGAATGCCGCAATCCAAATGCTTTTATGGATAAATCAAAAGACCATCCATCCCTTTCCTAGGGAAACGATGATGGGAGCCATGGCGGCTTATATTTCAACGCCAAACCACTCTTTTGTACCGATGAATGCAAATTTGGGCTTGCTCCCCCCTTTAGCGTTTAAGCACAAAAAAGCAGATCGTAAAACACGGTATAAAGAGCGCGCGTTGTGTGCACTTGCGGACTACAAAAAGGAGTGTTTAACGGATGATTGATGCGTTTATCACCTATTTGAGTGTCGAAAAAAACTATTCCGAAAACACGTTAATGAGTTATCGGAGGGATCTTGAAGATTTTCAAGCCTTTCTGATACAAGAAGAATTAGCAGAAGGTCTTTTGGATGCAACCCGTGAGCGATTAGCCAGACATTTTTTGTCGCATTTGGATCACCGAGGCTTATCCAAAAAAACCATTGCTCGAAAAATATCCGCATTAAGAACATTTTATCGCTATCTCGTTTTGCAAGGCAGAGTGGATAAAAATATCTTTGAAACCTTAGAACTTCCAAAAGTTCCCAAAAAACTCCCCCATATGATTGATGATCAAGGCATGGACCTTATCTTTCAATCCATCAATCGAATGACACCTCGTGGATTTAGAGATTATCTCATCGTGGATTTGCTGTTTAGTTGCGGCTTACGTGCTTCTGAACTGTGCTTTCTGTCCATTCGGGATATTCAGATAGAACGACGTCAAATTCTCATCCACGGCAAAGGCTCCAAGGATCGGTATGTGCCCATTCATGATAGGCTTTTTGAGGATTTAAGGCATTATTTAACGTACATTAGACCTGTATTACTGGCCAAAGGTAGCGACAGCTTAACCGAGGTGCTTCTTCTTAATTATCGCGGGGAAGCGTTATCGGTTAGAGGACTTCAGAAAATCCTAAAAAAAGTGATTGAAAAATCGGGAGAGACCTTTAAGATTCACCCGCATATGCTCAGGCATGCGTTTGCTACAACGCTTTTAAATCACGGAGCCGATCTTCGGATTGTGCAAGAATTGTTGGGTCACGAACATCTAAAATCAACACAGATCTACACCCATGTTTCAACCGAATCTCTAAAAGAAAAGTATGCTAAAACACACCCAAGGATGACGAAAAAATGAGACAGATTGGATCAAGAATTACAGAAGAAGGTCTGATTCAAAAAGGAACTGTTAAAGAGCGAACGACCGTTCGTGCCATCATTTTCAATGCAGACAACATGCTTTACATGGTTTATTCGCAGCTTTTTGATGACTACACATTTCCTGGTGGAGGAACCAAACCAGGTGAATCGTTGATGGACGCTTTGAAACGGGAACTGAAAGAGGAAATCGGCGCGAATGAAATAGAAGATGTTCAACCCTATGGCTTTACTGAAGAACTACGGTATGGCATCAAAGGCTCTGACCAAATTTATTTACAAACATCGTATTATTTTGTGTGCACCATCGCCTCTTATGGCGCTCAAGAACTGGTTGAAAGAGAGGTTCTTCACGGGCTTGAGCCGAGATGGATCAACCCAACCCACGCCATTCATCAAAACCAATCGGTCATGATGAATGAACTTCATCAGCAAAAAGGATTAAAAACCGTTCTTATCCGTGAAAACATGGTTTTAAACGATTTGAAAGAGAGGATCACACATGAGAAAATTTGAAATCATCCACCGATATAAAGATTTAGACCCTATCCTCCCCATGCGGCAAACCATGGGATCTGCAGGATATGATTTAGCTTCAATCGAAACCATCGTTATCCCACCGAAGGAGATTCGTCTTATTCCAACAGGCATTAAAGTGGCGCTTCCAAACCATGAAGTCCTATTGGTCTATCCAAGATCATCTTTAGCCATTAAAAAAGGCTTGATGATGAGCAATTCGGTAGGTGTAATCGATGCCGATTATTACAATAATCTTGACAACGAGGGACACATTATGGTTCCGTTATACAACACCACCGAGTTTCCAGTAACCATCGATAAACACGAACGGATTGCACAAGGTATTTTTCAAACGTTTGCGAAAACAGACGATGACCAACCCAGAAACAATGGAAGAACGGGTGGATTTGGGAGTTCAGATCAACAAAAGCCATAAAAAAGTGAAGTTGACAACTTGCAAATCACCATTAAATATGTTATATTTATACAGGCTATGAAAATAAGCATGTGTCATGTTGGATTATCCCAGTGCCCAACAATGGGTGGATGTCTTAGAGTGACACAGAAGAAAAAACGAAAAGGAGAATTATTTTATGGCAGTCGTTTCAATGAAACAATTATTGGAGTCTGGTGTTCATTTCGGCCACGCAACGCGTCGTTGGAATCCTAAAATGGCACCCTACATCTTCACGTCACGTAATGGGATTTACATTATTGACTTGAAAAAAACAGCAGAAGAGATTGAAAAAGCGTATCAAGCACTCTTCACAATCGTACAAGATGGAGGGAAAGTTCTTTTCATCGGTACTAAAAAACAAGCGCAAGAAGCCGTCAAAGAAGAAGCCGTTAGAACCGGTCATTTCTATGTGGATCAAAGATGGTTGGGAGGAACCCTTACCAACTTCAAAACCATTAGACGCCGCATCAAGAGATTGCATGATCTTTATAAGATGGAAACCGATGGTATTTTTGAAAAACTTCCCAAAAAAGAAGTGTTACAACTGAAGCACGAAAGAGAACGTCTTGAAAAATTCTTAGGCGGAATCAAAGAAATGAAGAAAGTTCCAGAAGCCATCTTCATTGTTGATCCAAGAAAAGAAAGAAACGCTATTTTGGAAGCGAGAAAATTAGGCATAAAAGTGTTTGGTATTGTTGATACCAACTGTGATCCAGACGATGTGGATTTCATCATTCCAGCCAATGATGATGCCATTCGTGCCGTCAAATTGATTGCATGGGTTATGGGTAACGCCGTGATTGAAGCTCAAGGCGGTGTCGTTGAGAAGTTTGAAGATGAGCCAGTGACATCAAATAAAGAACGTTTTGATCGGCCAGATTCATCTGAAAGAAGAGAAAATTACAGAAAACCAAGACCCGAAAGAACCAACGAGTCAAGACCTGAAAGAACACATGAACCAAGACCCGAAAGAAAAGCACCTGTTGCTGAACCTGTGGTCGTGCCAGTGGTTGAACCTGCTGTTGAAAAAGTGGTTCCTGTCACAGAAGATGTGGTTTCTGAAACCGATTATGAGAACATGACCGTCAATGATTTACGTAAGATTGCCAAAGATCTTGGCAAAACGGGCTATTCATCCCTTAAAAAAGCAGAGCTTATTGAAATCATTAAATCATAAAAAATGCTAAAAAGGGGATTATTTATCCCCTTTATTTTTGAAAAAACAACCAAATATTATATAATAATAAGTGATAGATTTCTAGGAGGAAATAAATATGGCAGTAACTGCAGCAATGGTAAAGGAATTAAGAGAAAGAACGGGAGCAGGGATGCTCGATTGCAAAAACGCATTGGAACATACTCAAGGTGATCTTGAGCAAGCGATTGATTACTTAAGAGAAAAAGGAATAGCAAAAGCAGCGAAAAAGGCTGGAAGAATTGCACGAGAAGGATTGTGCTCATATGCTGTATCAGGCAATCAAGCCGTCATCTTCGAATTGAACTCTGAAACAGACTTTGTTGCCAAAAACAAGCAGTTTTTGGATTTGATTGATTTTGTGGGTGAGCATCTATTAAAAGCAGCCCCACAAAATGATACAGAAGCATTAAATGTGATGGCTAATGGTAAAACCATTGAAACATGGTTAGCCGATGCTACCGCAACCATTGGAGAAAAAATCTCATTAAGACGTGTAACAACACTGACTAAAGCGTCTGAACAAGGCTTTGGTGCGTATAAGCACATGGGCGGTAGAATTGCAGTATTAGCTGTTCTTGGTCAAGAGAATGAAGAAGTTGCAAAAGACATGGCCATGCACATCGCGGCACAAAAGCCCATGTATTTGGATCGGACAGAAGTCGATCAAGCGACATTGGATCATGAAAAGCACATTTTAACACAACAAGCGTTGGCCGAAGGGAAACCCCTTAACATCGTTGAGAAAATGATTGTCGGTCGTTTGAATAAATACCTTCAAGACATCTGCTTGGTTGATCAAGGGTTTGTCAAAGATCCAGATCAAAAGGTATCCGATTACTTAAATAAACATCATAACTCCGTTATCCGTTTTATCCGCTTAGAAGTAGGCGAAGGCATTGAAAAACAAGAGTGCGATTTCGCGGCTGAAGTCGCTGCACAAGTTTCAGGCAAATAATCTAAAAACAAACGATAGGGGTGTGGTTCTAATGTATCATCGAGTGATTTTGAAACTAAGTGGTGAAGCCCTCAAGGGCTCAGGAACGTATGGGATACATCCCATAACTGTCAAAGGCATCGCAACAGAGATTAAAGAAATTTATGAACTGGGTGTGCAAGTTGGCATTGTCGTTGGTGCGGGCAATCTCTGGCGTGGAAAAACCGGAGAGGAACTCGGCATGGACCGTGCCCAAGCAGACTATATGGGAATGCTCGGAACACTGATGAACAGTCTTGCTCTCCAAGATGCGTTAGAATCCATAGCTGTGCCATCCAGAGTGATGTCGTTGTTGCCCATTTCGTCTGTTGCCGAACCTTATATTAGAAGACGTGCCATGCGTCATTTTGAAAAGGGCAGGGTTCTCATCTTCGCGGGTGGAACGGGCTCGCCGTTTTTCTCAACCGACACAGCCGCTGCGCTACGTGCAGCTGAGTTGGATGCGGATATCATCTTAATGGCTAAAAACGGTGTTCAAGGGGTCTATGATAAAGATCCAAGAAAACACGAAGATGCCATCATGTATCATCAGGTTTCTCAAGCGTTCATTTTGAATGAGAAACTGGCTGTAATGGATCAAACAGCAGCCTCCATTTGTCGGGAAAACAAAATCAATATGTTGGTCTTCAACATGAATGAAAAAGGTAATATTAAAAAAGCTGTTCTCAAAGAGCAAATAGGAACCATGGTGACTTGGGAGGAGAAAGTATGAACGAACAAGCAGATTTTGTGATGATTGAAACAGAAGAACACATGCAAAAATCGATCGAGGTGCTCAAGCGTGAATTTGCAGCAGTCCGCACCGGGCGCGCCAATCCCGCTCTTCTTGATCGTCTCAACATTGATTATTATGGTGTATCAACGCCGATTAAGCAAATCTCATCTATTGCAGCAGTTGAAGGCAATCAGCTCTATATCAAACCGTATGACAAATCCTCGCTAAAAGCAATCGAGCATGCCATCTACGCATCCGATTTGGGATTAAACCCACAAAACGATGGGATAGGCATACGATTGATTTTACCTGCGCTCAATGAGCAACGGCGACGTGAACTCGTCAAAGAGATTGAGAAAATGGGAGAACAAGCTAAAGTCAATGTTCGAAATGTCCGAAGAGACGGAAACGATCAAATCAAAAAATTGGGTTTGACAGAAGATGACGAAAAAGGCTATTTAGAGGATGTTCAAGAGTTGACAAACACCTACATCAAAAAAGTCGACGAAGAAGTTAAAACCAAATCCCAAGAATTATTAACGATCTAACATGACTTTTTAGTCATGTTTTTCTTTCGCGAGGTGAAACGATGAAAATGGTTAAGTGGTCGGTGATGCTACTAATCATGCTTTTAAGCGTGATTTTTGGTTTGCACACGCACCGACTAACCACAAAAATGATCATCGAGTTACCGCGTAGAGCCGATACTGAGGCGCTAGGATCGAATTATCATGTCCTTATTGAGTTTAAAGAAGAACACGATTTAAGTGTGATAAACGCTGTGGAAAATTTGCCCCACCACACGCTTTTTAAGTCTAAGTATGCACCATTTCTTGTCATAGAAACCGTTCATTTAAACCGAAGCACGCTTAGAGAAATTAGACGCTTAAGTTTGGATGAATCCATTTATCGAATCTACATCCACCCTAACCAACATCATCTCATGCAACCGGATTACTATGAGCCCGGTCAAGAACGCACGATTGATGCTGTAAAAGGTGGAGATCAAACCTATGGCATCATCAAAATGGGTGTTTTCGAAACCAAATCAACCACACTCGATCTTTTTAACCCGATGTTTTCTCGATTACGAAAGATTGTCATTCATCCCTCTTCACCCATCCATTATAACCCTCATGATATCTATCACAGGCATGCTATGCATGTTGCAGCCACCTTGGTTCAATCCTTTGGGAACAACCCCAATTTAGAACTCTATTTCGCAAACATTAATCTAGGGTTTTTCCAAGGAATCGAATGGTTTATCGAAGAAGGGGTTGACGTTTTAAACATGAGTTTTAACACGTCAAATAGCAACGATGGAGCCTATACGGCGCATAGCCGTTATTTGGATTATTTGAGTTATCATCATCCGATTATCTTTGTTACTGCCGCGGGAAATCGGGGACAAACCACCCAATTTGTGGGGGGGACCGCCTTTAACATCATGACGGTTGGCGCCTTGACGAGCTCGTCTTCTCAGTGGCTCGATCTGGCCAGTTTTTCTTCTTTTTCTCTTGCTGGAGATGTGGTCAATTCAAAACCCAATCTAACCGCTTTAGGTTTTTCGTACAACAGCCAATGGATTGGCACCAGTTTTGCAGCACCTCGGGTTGCAGGAGTTATCGGTCAATGGATGAGTTATTACCCAGAACTTAAGACTGATCGTGCCACGTTGTTTTCGATTTTACACACCGCTTCAACCACAAAAAATTTAGTAAGACCTTACCGGGATTTCGATTCTAGCGGATTGGAAAATCGAATCGGAGCGGGTCAATTGGATGCTCTTTATGGGCATGCCATTATCCAGCAAGGTCAGTATCAATCGGTTCGGTGGGTGAATCAAATCTATTTTTACCCGAAAGAAATTTATCGTGCAACGGTCTATCTCAGACAAAACGAGACGCTTCGAGTGACGGTGGCCACATTAATCGAAGTTCGATACGATCAAGGTCAAATGGGATCCTTTTCGATTAATGATTTAAAGATTAGACTTCTCTATCAAAACTATCAAGTGATTTCCACCATTGGACAGACCAACATTGAGATGCTTGTTTTCCAAGCCAATCAAACAGGTTTTTATGATGTGGTGGTCACCCTTGAAAGACCGCTATACAATCAGCGAGCGTATGACCATATCGGCATCTCGTATCGAACCACCTCAAAGGAGTAAACACATGAGTAAACTAACGCTTTTTTTCCTAGTCATCCCCTTGACTTTACTGATGTTAACCGCATGTAAAAATCCACCAGAAGAAACGTGGAACGTCGTTATTCACACCCACATGATCGACGTTGATGGAAAACTTTATTCCCTTGAGGAAGCTGTATCACAAGGCTTGATTTCTCTAGAAGAGGCTGTCATAGGCATTGATCATTATCGCATTAAAAAATCAGATTTGACGTGGTTGATTGGGGCATTAGGAGACAACGAGCAAGTTATCTATTATCTATGTGCCGAAATCGGACCATACCGCATCTATTACCGTGATTCCGTACACACCAATCAAGCGCTTCATAAAGTGTATGAAGACGAAAAAGCCGTTTATGGCTATTATGATTTTCCCAACGACTGGCCGTATCATATTTTTGAAAAAGATGGGACGTTTTACGGAATCGAAGACGTTTTGGAAAACGGATGGATTCCGATTGATCTCATTTTAGAAGTCATCCCCCTTTATAAAGAAGAAAAACCGCGTTAAGCTTATGGGAATTTTTGTGAAGATACACGCATGCGTCACATTCATGATGAAATAAGGTATAATGGTATAAGGTGATTTAAGAATGAACCAAACACACATTCCACGGCATGTCGCAATCATTTTAGACGGCAATGGCCGATGGGCAAAAAAAAGAAAACAACCCAGATCCTACGGACACTATATGGGAGGACGAAACTTGTTTGCGGTTGCAAAACACGCACAACAGTTAGGCATAAAAAAACTGACTGTTTTTGCGTTTAGCACAGAAAACTGGAAAAGACCAAAAGAAGAAGTCGACTACCTCATGAGTAAACCCATAGAGATCTTTCATCAATACGAGGACCGTTTGTCCGAACTTTCATACCAAGTGACGTTTGCCGGACGGCGTGATCGCTTATCTATAGAGTTGCTTAAGGTGATGGAAACCCTTGAAAACCAGACGCGTTTCAATCAAGGGTTTGAGTTATGCATCTGTCTCGACTATGGGAGCAAAGATGAACTCATTCAGGCGTTTAACACCGCGAAGGATTCAAAATGCCCGATATCGATTGAAGAGATGCTGTGGGTGAAAGAACCGGTTGATTTATTAATTCGAACCAGTGGTGAGCAACGATTATCGAACTTCCTTCTTTGGCAATGTGCGTATGCCGAGTTTTATTTCACAAAGGTTCATTGGCCAGCATTTAGCCGGAGACAGTTGCAAAAAGCCATTAGAAATTATCAGAAAAGACATCGTCGCTTTGGAGGACTTCAATGAAAAAAAGATTGATTACAGGCATTGTTTTATCAGCAATCCTCATTCCGATCGTCAGCATCGAGATTTTTTTGGAGACCTTCCAAATTTTTATGATTCTATTCGTCATCATGGCGTCATATGAAATGATTCGCATGTTTGAAAACCAAAAAAAGTTCCAAGGATTTGCCCGTGTTGGCATCATGCTTTTGACTTTAGGAACGTTTCTTAGTGTGGGAGGAGTCCTTGGACAAGGCGATCATTCACCTTTGGAAGCCAATGGCGCACTGAGCATCACCATCCCGCTTTTCACGTTGATTCTACTGAGTTTTCTCGTCTTTTTCAAAGGATTTAATGGGGAAGATGTCGGGAAAGCGTTAACCGTGATCAATTATGTGGGGTTAGGTGCAGCAGCCGTGTTGATTTTACGTTTCCTAGGGGTTCGTTTTATTGTCTATCTCTTTTTGATTACGGCATCTACCGATATTTTCGCTTATCTCTTTGGCATGCGGTTTGGCAAACATCGACTAGCTCCCCATATATCCCCATTGAAGTCATGGGAAGGGGCGATAGCAGGAACGTTGTTTGCAACGTTGATTGCTTCATCGTTTGCTCTTTTTTATGGATCCGTTTTTTATCCCGGAACAGCGCTTGGGGATATGCTGAACTCAGGTGGAGAGCAAACGTTGTTGGATAACTTTTCAACCCTTGGAGAGCGAAACCCGCTTTGGGTTCAAGCACTCATCATCGTTCCAGTGACTTTTATGGGTTCTATTTTAGCTCAAATTGGTGATTTAGTCGCTTCACGATTGAAAAGAACCTACCATATCAAAGATTTTGGTACCATCTTGCCCGGACACGGGGGATTGTTGGATCGCTTTGATTCAGTGTTATTTGTCGCGATGTTTCTAACCGCTGTGTTCTTGTTAATTTATCGTCTTTATCCTGCTGTGATCATATGAAATGTGTCTATCTTTTAGGAGCCGCTGGATCCATCGGGCAACAAACACTCGAGGTGATTGAAAAGCATCCCAAACAATTTTTGCTTGTCGGCTGTTCGTTAAGCCACAACCAAGCCATGAACGTGAGCATTCTCGACCGTCATCCGGTTGAGATTTGTTGTTTGAGAACACCGGATGAACGTCATTTTTATCAAGAAAGATACCCGAACACGCACTTTGTCTTTGGTGAAAAAGGATTGCTTGAACTCGCAGAATATCCAAAACCGGGAATACTCGTGAATGCGCTATCTGGATCAGCAGGATTGCATCCGACGGTACGGGCCATTCAAGCAAAAAAGGATATTGCTTTGGCCAATAAAGAGACATTGGTCATGGCTGGGGATTTAATTATTCCTTTGGTTGAACAACATAAAGTTAACCTGTTGCCTATTGATAGTGAACATCATGCCATTTGGCGATTACTGGAAGATACAGCCATTCATGAGGTTCACTCCATTACCCTCACTGCGAGCGGTGGAGCCTTTCGGCATGTCAATCGCGACGATTTATCAAAAGTGACGATTGAAGAAGCGTTGCAACATCCCAATTGGAAAATGGGTGCTAAAATAACCATAGACAGCGCCACCATGATGAACAAAGGGCTTGAGGTGATTGAAGCACATCATCTGTTTAAATTGCCTTTTGACCGCATCCAAACCGTGTTGCATGAAGAAAGCCTTGTTCACGGAATCGTCACGTTTAAAAGTGGTAAGACCCAGCTTTTTATGGGTCCTTCTGACATGAAGATTCCGATTTATGATGCGCTTAGTTACCCCAATAAACCGGTTTACTCTCATTCAATTATTGCTCATTGTTTGTCGTTTAAACCGATGGATGTCAAGCGTTATCCTCTATTAAAACTGGCCTATGAAGTCGGAGAAAAAGGGGGATTATTGCCCACGGTTATGAATGCTGCCAATGAGGCTGCTGTCAAACTTTTCTTAGCGAAAAGGATACCGTTTCTTGCGATTGAATCCATTGTTTTTCAAACGGTTTCATCGTTTAGAAATGTTGAAAAAATCAATCTTGATTTGATTATAAAAACGGATTATGACATCCAAAAAAGCCTTTGGGATGCGTATCCAGAAGTGAGGTAATGCAGCATGATTTTTGTCAACGTGTTCGTCTTTGTTTTAGTGCTTGGTGTGATTATTTTGGTCCATGAATTTGGTCATTATTATTTTGCCAAAAAAGCAGGAATCCTTTGCCATGAGTTTGCCATTGGTATGGGTCCTGTTGCTTATCAAAAGCGAAAAGGGGAAACGGTTTACTCCATTCGGATGATTCCAATTGGAGGATTCGTTTCCATGGCCGGTGAAAGCATTAACGATGCTCTCATCAAAAAGGAAGATCGGATTGGTGTTGAGTTGAACCCATCAGGTCAAATCGTAGAGATTGTTTTAACGGATAAAAAGAAGGCTTCGATTACAGGGACTGTTCAATCGTTTGATCTTTATGGAAAAGACCAAAGCCCCTTGTTTATTGAGCTGGATATTGAAGGAACCATGACCCGTTATCCCGTTTCTAGGGAAGCCGTTTATACGTTAAGTGAAACCAAACAAATGTGGATTACACCACAGGAAAAAAGTTTTGAAAGCAAAACGCTTTCTCAACGATTTATGGTGATTTTTGCAGGACCCCTAATGAATTTTATCTTAGCGTTGTTGCTGTTTTTCATCGTCGGTTGGTTTGTTACCAAGCCCAATCTTGACCAAAATGAAATCGGGTCAGTTGCCTCAAATTCTCCAGCAGATTCCATCGGAATAAAAAGCGGAGACCGGCTTGTTAACATCAATGGAAACCCAATCACAACCTGGTCCGATATCGGTTTAACCATGTCTTCGATTACTAAAGCGTCAGTATCTGTCCAGATTGAGCGAAACGGTCAAACCTTCGAACATGAGATAATCCCCGTGATTTTGATCCAATCCGCAGGGATTTCCAATTTCAAACCAGAGGATACCAAAAACAACACACCAGCCATCCGGTATGCCGATTTACCCATCATTGGAAGAGCCTTTGGCAGAGCCAGCACCAACGGTGGATTGAAAACTGGCGATCGCATAGTATCGCTTTCTTTGGGGGATAACCATAAAGACATTCATCATTGGGACGATATTCTCTTATTCTTTAATACGGTGGAGCTCAAAGGTGTAGTAACCGTCACCTATCTAAGAGAAGGAAACGTTCTAACAACCTCCTATGATATCATTAGCCAAGAAGCCCTTGAAAAACTCGGTGCATCCGCAATCGTCAATCAAATCGGAATCAGTCCAACTTCATCGTTTGACTTCCTCTATAGCCTTTCTTACCCATGGGATGCTTTTAAAGACAGCATGGGACAAGTTTTAGCAACCATTGGCTTGCTCTTTAACCGAAACGAAAACTTAGGCATTGGGGATTTATCAGGGCCCGTAGGAATTTTTAATTTAGTGAGTGCTACCCGCTCTCAAGGTCTTCTCGCTGTTATCGGATTTACCGCCTTTTTATCCATTAACATCGGATTACTTAATTTACTGCCCATTCCAGCCTTGGATGGCGGAAGACTCGTCTTTTTAGGGATTGAAGCCATCACGCGAAAACCTATAAATCGCAAACTTGAAAACATCATCAACAATGTTATGCTGTTTGTCCTATTAGGCTTATTCGTCTATGTCACCTATAACGATATCTTCCGATTAATCAGAGGGTCATAACCCTCTTTTTTATGCTCGCGCATGTGTGCGACACGCGCTTTCCTATATTTTTCTAGGTTCCTAAAGCATCCTAAACGGAAAGTATGGAAGGATAAAAAATCTATTTTTCTTTTTGTGGATAAAAGTCTTGACTTTAAGAATTAAATATAATAAAATGAAAAAGGTCTCGCTCGAAAAGCAAGCAGTCATTCGCCTTAAAATAAGCAATCGGAAGATTTATAGTTTAAAGGTTGACAACTATCTGGGATAGTGGTAGAATGATTAAGCACGCCCAAGAGGCGAGGCAAATAAGGTCTTTGAAAACTGAATGATGATGAGTGTAAAGAAGAATTAAAGTAAGAAGAGCTAAACAAACGAAAACATAAAAAATTTATGGAGAGTTTGATCCTGGCTCAGGATGAACGCTGGCGGCGTGCCTAATACATGCAAGTCGAACGCACTAGTTTACTAGTGAGTGGCGAACGGGTGAGTAACACGTAGGTAACCTGCCCTTAAGACGAGGATAACCATTGGAAACGATGGCTAAGACTGGATAGGAATATTTGAGGCATCTTAAATATTTTAAAAGACCTAGTAATAGGTATACTTAAGGAGGGGCCTGCGGCGCATTAGTTAGTTGGTGAGGTGAGAGCTCACCAAGACGATGATGCGTAGCCGGACTGAGAGGTTGAACGGCCACATTGGGACTGAGAGACGGCCCAAACTCCTACGGGAGGCAGCAGTAGGGAATTTTCGGCAATGGAGGAAACTCTGACCGAGCAACGCCGCGTGAATGACGAAGTACTTCGGTATGTAAAGTTCTTTTATCAAGGAAGAATGACTCGTGGAAAAACGAGTGTGACGGTACTTGATGAATAAGCCCCGGCTAACTATGTGCCAGCAGCCGCGGTAATACATAGGGGGCAAGCGTTATCCGGAATTATTGGGCGTAAAGGGTGCGTAGGCGGTCATTTAAGTCTTTGGTGTAAGTGCAGGGCTCAACCTTGTGATGCTAAGGAAACTGGATGACTTGAGTGTGGTAGAGGTAAGTAGAATTCCATGTGTAGCGGTAAAATGCGTAAATATATGGAGGAATACCAGTGGCGAAGGCGGCTTACTGGGCCACAACTGACGCTGAGGCACGAAAGCGTGGGGAGCAAACAGGATTAGATACCCTGGTAGTCCACGCCGTAAACGATGAGTACTAAGTGTTGGAGAAATTCAGTGCTGTAGTTAACGCAATAAGTACTCCGCCTGAGTAGTACGTACGCAAGTATGAAACTCAAAGGAATTGACGGGACCCCGCACAAGCGGTGGATCATGTTGTTTAATTCGATGATACGCGAAGAACCTTACCAGGTCTTGACATCCCCTGCAAAGCTATGGAGACATAGTGGAGGTTATCAGGGAGACAGGTGGTGCATGGTTGTCGTCAGCTCGTGTCGTGAGATGTTGGGTTAAGTCCCGCAACGAGCGCAACCCTTATCGTTAGTTACCATCATTAAGTTGGGGACTCTAGCGAGACTGCCAGTGATAAACTGGAGGAAGGTGGGGATGACGTCAAATCAGCATGCCCCTTATGACCTGGGCTACAAACGTGATACAATGGCTGAAACAAAGGGCAGCGAAGCAGTGATGTG